>ENA-OQDE01000122-OQDE01000122.1-human-gut-metagenome-genome-assembly--contig:-NODE-122-length-48890-cov-3.140619_pt1 | contig 48890 bp, 60 predicted proteins | sample MGYA00242768_ERZ504595 | MGnify/ENA primary metagenome ERZ504595 (study PRJEB26092, sample SAMD00036307) | human gut metagenome | host: Homo sapiens | study: EMG produced TPA metagenomics assembly of...
GTCAGCAATTATTACACTTATTTTATTTTGCGGGTGCTTTTTATTTGGAAGCTTTCTGTCTTTTGCACAGAATTCAAGAACGGAAGAGCCTGTGCAATTCAAATGCTACAAAAGCATTGTAATCCAGGAGGGAGACTCTTTGTGGAGCCTTGCAGAACGCCATATAGACTCAGAATCTGAAACAGCTGTGAAAGAATACATCAAAGAATTGAAACAGATCAATCAGCTGGAATCTGAAACCATACAAACCGGAGAACATTTGATCATCCCGTATTACACAACAGAATTTCCACAATAATTGTTTTTATATCATACAGATATCATTTACACCCCATGTAATTGATATAAATTCACTCCAAAAAGGAATGCTGTCAGGCAGATAGAGCTTATCTGTACTGCAGCATTCCTTTTTTATAAAAGCATTGAAAGTATGAATCACATACTTTATAATATATCCATTAAACAAAAAAGATCAAAACAGGAACAGAAAGAAGGTAAACAAATGTTAATAGAATGTCCGGCAAATACACGATTACAAGATTATCTCTTACAAAACGATATCCACATTTTGACGGCCTGCGGCGGTCGCGGAAACTGTGCAAAATGCGTTGTCCGGATTGTAAAGGGACACGCCACAGTAAATACAATGGATCAAATATGGTTCTCAGAAGAGCAGCTTCTTGCCGGTTATCGGTTAGGTTGCCATGTATATGCAAAAGAACCGCTTACAGTAGAAATTCCCAATTAACTGCTCAAAACAGCAGTGTTTTCAGTCGTTTCAATCTATACGACAAATACTGATTTTTCCAAAAGATTAGCGTTTTTTTAACAACTACTCCAGAATGATCCTGTTTTGAACCTGTTGTGGGTTCTGCAATGGCCATTCAAAGATATCATTGTTGCCTATCTTTCAATATGTTATAATAACTTCATAAATAAAAAAGAACGAGGCGTTTTATTTTATGGAATCAAATCAGACAACTGAGCGAAAAACTTATCATGAACAAAAATATATTGACAATACGTTGCGTCTGCGGGAAATCTTAAAAACACTTCCGGCTTTTGCAAAAGATTATTTCCGTGCTGCAGAACCTACCACCTCTGCAAAAACAAGAATTTCTTATGCATATGATATCCGGGTATTCTTTCACTTTCTGATGGAAAACAATCCTGTATACAAGGATTATACCATCGATCAGTTTACCCCGCAGGATCTGGAGCAGCTCTCTCCTGTCGATATCGAAGAATATCAGGAATATTTAAAGGTTTACCAAAATCCGGAGGAAAAACAAATTACCAACACGGAAAAAGGACTTGCCAGAAAGATGTCTGCCCTACGCAGCTTTTACGGCTACTATTTCAAGCATCAGATCATCGAGAAAAATCCAACACTGTTTGTCGATATGCCAAAGCTGCACGAAAAAGCAATCGTCCGTCTGGATACGGACGAGGTGGCTTCTCTTCTGGACTTTGTAGAACACGGTGGCGATGAGCTCACCGGACAGAAAAAAGTTTACTATGAAAAGACTAAAAACCGGGATCTGGCGATTATCACATTGCTCCTTGGTACCGGAATCCGCGTATCAGAATGTGTGGGACTTGACATCCAGGATGTTGATTTTAAAAATAACGGGATTACGGTCGTCCGAAAAGGTGGAAATGAAATGGTCATCTATTTTGGCGAGGAAGTCGAACATGCCCTGAAACAATACTTGTATACAACGCGGGAAGCTGCCACTCCTCTTCCGGGACATGAAAACGCACTGTTTTTATCCACGCAGCGCCGCCGTATGGGAGTCCAGGCAGTTGAAAATATGGTGAAAAAGTATGCCCGCCAGGTGACGCCAAATAAAAAAATCACCCCTCATAAACTGCGGAGTACTTATGGAACTACACTTTACAAAGAGACCGGTGACATCTATCTCGTCGCAGACGTACTCGGACACAAGGATGTCAATACAACCAAAAAACACTATGCAGCAATAGATGAGGACCGCCGACGCATGGCTGCAAAAGCTGTCACTTTGCGGGAACCCTAAGAGAATTGACAAAAGAAAGGATAAATCTTATGCAAAAAGAACGTACAATCGGAACAACAACTTTAAAAACTCCATATATCGGAATGGGTACCTGGGCAATTGGCGGAGGCACCTGGTGGGGAGAAAATGATGATGCACTCTCCATTCGCACCATCGAGGAAGCAATTGATCGGGGAATCGTATGGTTCGACACTGCTCCGGTCTACGGGATCGGACACAGTGAGAACGTAGTTGGCAAAGCATAAAGCAAAATCGTTCCAGGATCCTGCTCTCCACCAAATGCGGGCTGGAATGGATCATGAGACACCTTGCTTTCATAAGTCATGGAAGGACGCAATGTTTACCGTGATCTTTCCGCCGCTGCAATTCGTAAAAATCTGGAAGACAGCCTCCGACGTCTGCAGACAGACTATATCGATATTTACTATACACACTGGCAGACTCCTGACTTTTCCCTCTATCCGCTGGAAGAAACGATGGATACTCTTCTCCAGTTGAAAAAAGAAGGGAAGATCCGTGCCATCGGAGCCTCCAACGTTACTGCCAAAATCATCGAAAAGTACTGCTCTCTTGGACAGCTGGATGTAATTCAGGAAAAATACAGCCTTCTGGATACACATATTGCGGATGAATTGTTACCTGTATGCCAGAAACATCATGTTTCCATCCAGCGTACTCGCCTCTGGAACAGGGACTGCTCACAGGAAAAGTGACACAAGACACGGTGCTTTCTCCGACAGATGTGCGCAACAAAAATAAATTCTGGGCACAAAAGTCCCGTCTGCACATATTGGACGTTTTACAGAAATTAACCCCGTATACTGAAAAATATAGTTGTTCCCTCAGCAACCTGATCATCTATCTGACTGCTGCTTCTCTTCCGGACTTGCATGTCCTCTGCGGCGCAAGGAAACCGGAACAGATCATCGACAATGTAAAAACACTCTCCCTGAATCTGGAAGAAGCTGACCTGTCAGAAATGAGTCAGTTATTTGAACAGCTTCGAAACTCTATCAGATAAATTTTAATGTCATACGATGGAAAGAGACCTCGCAGATTTCTTTACACAAGACTGTATAGGTGTCTTTCCATTCCCATGATATATAAGGAATCAAAAGTCTGCAGATTCTTTCTGTAAACCGTTTTTTTTCATACTCCTGATCTCCATGCATTTCCTGCCAGAAAAAAAGTCAGCAGCTTTATAAGATAGATCAGATTTTCATACTCGTCCCACTCCAGTTCTTTTCTGAAAACTCTTCGTTCCCACAACTGCTTTATAAGACCATTGTATATCGTCATGATCTTCTCCGTCCATTCTCTGCTCATTTCTTGAAATACGGGTACTGTTTTTTGAAGTCTGCTATAATTTTCATACACGATAGCTGCATTCTTCTGAAACTGTTCCACTGCTTTCAAAAATCGAAGCAGCAATTCCAAAAGTGTTCGATTCTCATATTCCCAGAACGGCTTTCCTGAAATCTCTCCTCTTTCCAGATCGATTTCAAACAGCTGGATGCTCTCTGAAAAAGTTTCCTGAATATCGTTTAAACGCTCCTTCAGCAGATCTTCCTTTTTCGAAAAGTAATATGTCAAATTTCCCACTGCAATTCCTGCCTCCGCTGCAATCTGCCGCATAGATACCTGTTCATATCCCTCTCTTTCAAATAGCCTCTTTGCACAATCGCAGATTCTTTCCCGCATTAGCTCTTTTTGATCCTGTGCTTTCATTCTACTACCCTCTCTGGTTGATTCCTTTTTTGTCAAAGCCACTATAACATACTCCTTTGGAAAACGCAAATTTCTCATTTCTCGAATTAGTACATAGTACTATTTATTTTTCTATTTATAGTACAGCGTACTACATTCTGTTTTAAAGGAAAATGCCGACAAATCATACTCCTTCATTGTAATTCCATCTCTTTCACCTTATAATAGGAACATAAACCCAAAGAAAGGACCTTTACCATGGAACTACAGAAGTTATTAAGCTATACCCGAAAAGCGTTGATGAATACAGAATGATTGAAGAAGGCGATCATATTGCGGTCGGAATTTCCGGCGGAAAAGACAGCCTCACTCTGCTCTATGCACTACATGGACTCAAGCGCTTCTATCCGAAGAAATTTGAACTCAGTGCAATCACCGTAGATCTGGGATTTGAAGATTTTGATCTTTCTCCGATTCAGGCACTATGTCAGGAACTGAATATCCCCTACCGAATCGAATCTTCTGATATTTATGAGATTCTTTTTCATGTCCGTAAAGAATCCAATCCCTGCTCTCTTTGTGCCAAAATGAGAAAAGGCGCCTTAAATCAGGCAATTAAAGAAATGGGATGCAATAAAATTGCCTATGCCCACCATAAAGATGACATTATCGAGACAATGCTACTCTCCTTGATCTTCGAAGGACGTTTTTATTCATTTTCTCCGAAAACCTATCTGGACCGTACTGATCTGACTGTTATTCGTCCAATGATGTTTGTAGATGAAAAAGACGTCATCGGTTTTAAAAACAAGTATCAGCTTCCGGTAGTGAAAAGCAAGTGTCCTGTTGACGGATATACAAAACGTCAATATGTCAAAGAACTTCTCCGTCAGTTAAATCACGAAAATCCAGGTGTCCGCGAAAGGATGTTTCATGCAATCCTTGATGGAAATATCGAAGGCTGGCCCGAACGGATCATTCATCCAAGAGCATAAAAAGTCCCCCTGCAGTAAAAGTCTTTATCTTTCTGCAAGGGGAACTGTTTTTTAACTTCTAAAGAATTTTGTCATCTCTTTGAATCTGCTCTTTCAGCATTACATACTGCTCGATTGCTTTTGCTGTCCCTTCAATTCCAAGTTCTGAACTTGAGAGACACAATTCATAGCTTTCAGAGTCTGACCATTTTTTATTCGTGTAATAATTATAATAACTTGCACGCTTTTTATCGGTTTTAATGATCATATCTTTTGCCTTGGCATCCGTAAGATTATAAATTCTTGCGATCCTGCGGATACGTGCATCCAGATCAGCATGGATAAATACGTTCACCACATTATCATAAGATTCCAGAGCATAATCTGCGCAGCGTCCTACCAGAATACAAGGTCCTTCATCCGCAATCTTTTTAATCGCATCAAACTGTGCAAGAAATACTTTATGGTTGATTGGCATATCGGAGTAGGATCCGCCCGAATACCCCATAGAATACGTATCCATCACGAGAGAATACAAAAAGCTGTTCGTCGGCTTTTCATCATGTGTTTCAAAAATTTCCTCACAGATACCACTTTCTTTCGCTGCTCTGCTGAGCATCTCTTTATCATACAGCTTGATTCCGAAATAATCTGCGATCTGATACCCGATCTCCCGTCCTGCACTTCCGAATTGTCTTCCTATTGTAATAATCGTGTTCGTCTTCATATTACTCCACGCTCCTTTTGCCTGTCATATTCTTGAAGTTTCTATACGCTCATTATACAACAATCTGCACCAAATAACAATAAAAAAACTGCATTTATCCGTCATTCAATACAATTTTCAAACAGAGCTTTCATTTTCAGGGGTTGCAGCGATTACACGGAGAGTACCCCTGATCGATCAATTCTTCCCTTGTTTCTGATGTTTCTTTTCGATTCTGCTGCTTTGTATCGCGGATACTGCTACAGTCTGGTTTATGGAATTTTTTGTATTTGTGTTGACTACATAGGTAACTTCTTCATCCTTTTTTTCGCTTTCTGCAGTTTCACTCTCCCTGCTTTCTCCTGTTGCATAATCAATCCAAATCCCCGGCTGCACATTGTAGACAAACACATGAAAACGAATTTCTTCATCTTCCACAGAAGCTGCCTCCATAATGACTCCACTGGCTACCAGGTTATCGCCTTCATAAACCGGTGTCACACGGTACAGGACATGATGATTCGTCTCATGGACATAATCTGCCACCTGATTCTCAAACGGGAGCATTCCCTCCACATTAAAATATCGTGTTCCTGTGATAAGATTTTTTTCATTCGCATTCTCTTCGGCAAGCTGAAATCCGATCAGATGCGCACGATTATACAAATATTTCCCATCTACACAGTCATATTTCACTGTATGCCATCCAGAAGGCTTGATCATGCCTATTTTCCCCCGTTCCTGAGTCGGCATGATCTCCTGACAGATATTGGCATAAGCAGCCTGACAGCGCCCCAGTGCATCCAGATCGCTGTATTGTTCAAAAACTTCCGTCGTATACTCTGACTCCTGAAAATCAGGTATGTTATTGTTTAGCTCCACATAAGGTGAGCCTGTATATTCCGGAATATTCTGTGCCGTATAGGTTGTCTTATTTTCACTTGCCGTAACCAATTGATCTTGCCCGGAGACAGCATTATTTTGCTGACATCCACATATGAGCATCACTGTCGCAAGAATCGGAAGCAGCAATTTCTTTATCTGCATAACTTAAATTCCTTTCTTTCTCTTTTCATACCTATTCGATCACAAGCTGATTGAATGAAATCTTTTCACTGACAGCCTCTTTGGCAAGACTGTCTGCACGTTCATTTCCCTCTACGCCGGTATGTCCTTTTACTTTGATAAAATGAAGCTTCACGGATGTGCCATTCATAAAATCGCGATATTTCTGTGTTCCTGCCTGTTTTGCCGCCCAATCTCCGGTCACCCAGGATTCAATGCCCTGATAATCGTAAAATACCGAAAGCTCTGCAATTTTCCTTTTTTCCGCTTCTTTTACTGCTTTGATACATCCCAGAAGTTCTCCTGCCACATTGTGCATTTTCGCAAGATCCGGATGATCTCCTGACCCCTGCAGAACAACTTCCTCCTCGTCAGACAGTTTTAAAAAACCCCCAAACCCATAAATCCCCTGAAAATAAGATCCATCCACATAGGCATATGGATAGGCAGTATGAGAAATATGTGTCTCTTTTGCCTTCGCGCTCTGCCCAGGATGAAGAAAAGACTGTGCCTCCTCTTCTGTCACAAACCCTTTAAAGACCGCCCCCGGATAGCCCGTCACCTGTTTCTGACATTCGCTCCAGGTACGATAAATTCCCGGTACCCTTCCTTTTCTTACTGCATAATACTTATTCTTCGCCATCTTTTTTCTCCTCATGTTTCATTTTTTGAAATACCGGCACATACATGCACAGTGTCACGATCATAATGCCCATCATTATCATAATGATTCCATTGACTACAGCAGCCTCAAGCTGCGAAAACAAAAACAGGACAAGAAGTCCTGCAAACAGAACTGCAGTACAGACCTTGCCAAACCACATCGCTCCATCCAGCATCTTTCCTTTCTTCAGGAATACGAGCCCCATAATCCCCATGTAACCTTCCTTGACCAGCATCAATGCAATCAGCGCCCACATCATAGGATAGCGGGTTGCAAGACAGATTGCCAGTGCTGCATGCGTAAGCTTATCAGCGATCGGATCCAATGCCTTTCCCAGCTCTGTCACCATATGAAAGCGCCTTGCAATCTTCCCGTCAAACAGATCTGTCAGGCTGGAGAGCAGAACAACCAGCACTGCATACAAATATTCGCGTTCCGTTTCTGCCGTGATATACAGGTAACAAAACACCGGAATTAACAGGATCCGAAAATATCCCATCAAATTCGGAATCGAAAAAATTTCTTTTTTACTGAATCGTTTCATTCTCTTTTCACCTCATATGTATTTATTTTTCTATTATATAACACAAACATGTGTTTGTCTCCCTAAAAATCAAAAAAGGAATCGAATGTGCACATTTCTGACATATCCGTTTCCTTTTTTCCTAATTCCCTGTCTGCTTTCTCAATTTTTTTAAGAGTTCTTCAAAATACTCCGGCAACGGGGCATCAAACTGCACATACGCTCCCGTAGAAGGGTGTACAAAGCCAAGGATCCTTGCATGCAGCGTCTGTCCCTGCAGTCTGAACGGACACTTCGCCGGTCCGTAAACCAAGTCTCCCAATATCGGATGTCCGATGCTTGCCATATGAACACGGATCTGATGTGTCCTTCCTGTTTCCAGTTCACATTCGATATGCGTGTAGTTTCCAAAACGCTCCAGCACCCGATAGTGCGTCACTGCCTCTCTTCCATGTGGTGCATGAACGCTCATCTTCTTGCGGTCCGTCGGATGTCTCCCAATCGGTGCATTGACCGTGCCGGTATCCTCCTTTAAGTTTCCATGAACGATTGCTTCATATCTTCGGGTGATCGAATGATCTTTGAGCTGCTCGGCAGAATCTGATGTGCCCTGTCATTTTTACAGACCAAAAGAGAGCCTGTCGTATCCATATCGATCCGATGTACGATCCCTGGACGCATCACACCATTGATCCCGGAAAGATTTTCCCTGCAGTGATACATCAAAGCATTGACCAGAGTCCCTGTATAATGCCCTGGCGCCGGATGTACGACCATTCCCTTAGGTTTGTTTACCACAAGCAGATCAGTGTCCTCATAAAGGATGTCAAGAGGAATCTCCTCTGGCAGAATATCCGGCACTTCCAGTTCCGGAATCTGAAGTTTCACCTCATCCTCACTGCCCAGCTTATAATTTGCTTTTACCTGCTTCCCATTGACTTCAACCAATCCATCTTTGATCAGTTTCTGAATATAGGAACGGGACCTGTCCGGCATCTGCGCAGACAAAAATTTGTCGATCCGCTCATTTGTCATTGTCTCTTCTGCTGTAAAAAAACGTTCTTCTCTCATGATCTGGAGCCTTTCTTTTGCAGTACCCAGTCAAATTCCTGATCTTTATAATAGAAAAGAATCAGGATTCCAAAAAGGATGCAGCCAATTACCACATAACAGTCTGCCACATTAAAAATCGGAAAATCAATCAGGTTGAAATAGCAGAAATCCACTACGTAATTCCTTGCCAGACGATCGATCAGATTTCCGATGGCGCCGGATGCCAGAAGGATCGCACATACTCTTAACGGAACAAATCTTCTTTCTGCGGAATTCTCCCGTAAATGAAGACGACCGCAAAAAAATCAACAATGCTCCAACTGCAAATACAATCTGCCGATTCTGCAAGATTCCAAATGCAGCCCCACGGTTTTCCAGATACCGAAACTGAAATACTCCCGATATTATAATCAAAGGATCCTGATCTTTCAGATAGGTAACCGCCAGCCATTTTGTAAATTGATCTGCGGCCACTGCCAGAAGAAATGCAAATAGTGCCCACAGATAACTTTTCCCTGTTTTTTTTCTTTCCTCCATTGTATTACTCCTGCCTCTGTCTTTGTTAAATATATTTATAAACAGATACATAAATTCTGTTCTTTTTCGTCTTTGCTCCCGTTCCATTATAACGGAATTTGCCATATCCTCTGACGGATATCACATCATTTTCTTTTAATTGATAACTGTTCGTTGTGATCAGTTTTCCGTTCACAAACACTTTTGCCCCTTCTATGAGACCCGAAAGCTTTGTCCGTGATGCAGAAAATGCAAGCGAAAGCAGACTGTCCAGACGAACAGACGCCACCGTTCCTCGGATTTCCTCATATTTGGGTTCATACTGAAAATCCTCTCTTGAAATCTCTTTTACCAGAACCTGTGTATGCCGGACTCTGGTCAATTCCTCCATCAAAAAAGACTGTAATGTGCGATGTACAAAAACAACCGCATCAGTTCCATCTACAAGGATATCACCTATCTTTGCACGTTCGATACCCAGTCCTAAGATCGTCCCCAGATAGTCTCTGTGAGTCAGCTGCTCTGCATATTTCGCATGCAACGGAGAAATCCTTAGAATATCAAATGGATAGTCAATCCATTCCTCCTCGCTGCACCATGACATTTCTCCACGCAAAGAAAGAGCATCAGGGAGAAATGCCGCCATCTGACGCTCTGCCAAACCATATCCACCAAAAGTGACAAACTTTGTGTAAAGTCTGTCCTTTGGCATGGAATGTAAAATATTCAGTTCATTCAAATTCAAAAAATCCGAATATGTAACGATATCGCGACTATATGCCAGATTTGACAGCTCTGACAGCCGCTTCTCCAACTGTTGTTCTTCCTTCTGCATATGAATAAATCCTAGTATCTGCCTCTCATGCTTGGTTTTTCCATGGAACCGCCGAGAAGATCCTGCAGATCTCCGGAAATATCTACATTCGTCGGTGTCACAAGGAAGATGTAATTAGAAATCTTCTGCAGATTTCCGCTGATCGCAAAAGTCGCTCCTGAAATGAAATCAATGATACGCTGTGCAATCTCAAGATCCATACCTTCCAGATTCAGGATCACAGTACGTCCTGCAAGCAGTGTCTCGGTAATCTCACGAGAATCATCTACAGAAGTCGGTTTTACAACACAGACCTCCATATTCACACCTCTTCTGGCTGCAGGCTGACGCATTGGTGTCACTTTATTTCCAGAGGATGGAGCAAGATGCTTGTCCTCGTCCATATCGAAATCATCAAAATCATCACTTCTGCTCTTCTTGTTTCCGAAAATTGAACGATGCGGTTTTTCATCGAAATCATCATCTTCAAAATCATCATCGTAAAAATCATCATCATCGTATTCGTCATCATTCAATTTCATGATATCCAAGAATTTATCAAATACACCCATGTTTACACTCCTATCTTATGCCGTACCCTTTTTGCATAAAGTTATTTTAAAATTGAAAACGTACTTTCTTATCCGGAAATTAAATCTGATAATTTCTGGCACCAAAGATTCCAGTGCCTACACGCACCATAGTCGCGCCTTCTTCGATCGCAACTTCGTAATCATTGGTCATCCCCATTGAAAGTATGCTTACGTTAACATTATCAATGTTTTTATTCATAATGTCAACAGATAATTTATGTAAATTTGCAAAAACAGGACGATTGTCCTCTGGATTTTCCACAAATGGTGCGATTGTCATCAGCCTTTTACGCAAATATGTTGAAATTGTGAAATTTTTTCAATGAAGGGAATGACTTCGTCAACTTTCAGCCCAAACTTACTTTCTTCCTGTGCAACATTTACTTCTACCAGAATATCCTGGACACAATTCTTCTTTGCAGCCTCTTTTTCGATTGTTTCTGCCAGCTTCAAAGAATCCACGGAATGGATCAGTGCCGTTTTTCCGACAATATATTTTACTTTATTTGTCTGAAGATGGCCGATCATGTGCCACTCTATATCCTTTGGCAGAATTTCATATTTTTCTGTCAGTTCCTGCACTTTATTCTCACCGTATACATGTATACCAAGTTGATATGTCTCTTCGATCATTGATACAGGCTTTGTTTTGCTTACAGCGATCAGAGTCACTTCCTCCCGTTTTCTCCCTGCACGGTCACATGCCGCCTGTATACGGCGTTCCACCTCTTTCAGTTGTTCTTTCAACATGTTTCAAGCTCCTTTCCCACTTTAAAATACCACTTCATCCTCTTTTACGTCTTCTCCATCCTGTACGATATGATCATAATTTGACAAGCCGTAAGAATTACCTTCTTTAATAATATAATACTCATCACTCTCACACAGGATCTCAACTGCATTGAATACCGCGTATCCCTGATTGATATTATAAACGCCACTCAACTCTGCCGTTTTTTCTACTGTCATTGTCTCTGATGACTCCGGTTTGATTAAGGTAGTTCCTGCTTTCAGACTCTCTGGATTCACATAGTTTGTCCCGTCATCTGATACATAATAAATCTCAACCTGCTGAAATACCGCGCTGTCCTTATCCTGTATCATCACTCCGGAGTCCGAGCTGTTGCCTCCGGTTGTAATATAATCCTGAGGTATCGCATAACATGATTTTTTGATCACCGAGCTTTTCGGAATCTTCAGTCCGCTCTGATCTTCCAGTATCAACTCTACATTCAAGTAGCGCTTATCTGCATACCGGATCATGGATTTATCAAAATCGAGACACCCATAATATTGTTTTCCTTTTTTCAAAATTGAAAAATCTGCCCATACCGTGTCATTCTCATTATCAAGCCGCACTTCACAGAATCTGTCTCAGACAGCTCTTTTGCTGTTTGATCCTCCAATGGAATCACAACCGACCAGTCTTCACTGGTGACAAGCTTATAAATCGGTTCTCCGCTTGCTATTTCCATGTTGTCTTCCAGATTTGTACTCTTGTAATTGCTTTTATCAAAATCTGCATCCGTAAAATTGTCTTTTGTCAGACCTTCTTCGCCGTCATATGTCAGAACCATCACACCGTCCCTTGCAGCCGGATATGTTTTTACATCCTGCCCACTCGCAGCGATCACTGCATCAAGCTGTGCTGTTTTCGTCTGGTCGGATGCATTCTGAAGAGTTTCTGCAACATCTCTTTTCAGACTGTAGACAGAAGAGAATTTCTGTGATGTGAAATTTTCATTAAAATCCTGTGCTTTCAGAACAATCGTTTCCTGCTCCTCTGCGCTCAATGTCGTCTCACTCTGCTCCTGAGACTTTGAAACATCCAACTTCTGCGGCGAAATCACGCAAATGTTCATGCCTGTCCTGATTTTACTCTGTCCACTCTGATAGTAATTGACATACCCGTCACTTTCCGCATTTACCAGGGTTTCCTCTCTGAGGATCAACCCCGTATATGAATGATCCTTCAAAATACTGCCTTCCCGTACTTCATACACCGTGATCCGTTTCTCTGTGGCATACGCCACCACCGCAACGACCAGATAAATAAAAATCAGTGCGAAAATCAGCGTTCCGATATTCAATTCTCTCTTTGTTTTATATTTATTAATACTGATTGAATTCTTTTTTTGTTTTTCTGGCAAACTTGATACCTCCTTGAAATCAGTCTTAATCCCCTCTTAAATAACTTGTTAATTATAACATTTCTGTATGTATATTTCCAGTTTTTGCGGAAATAATAAAATTATCCCATAGAAAAGGAGGGAACAGTATGAAATGGCTCGATAATACAGCTCTTGTAATTGTCATCATCGGAGCAGTGAACTGGCTGCTTGTCGGAATCTTCCAATTTGATCTGGTGGCGTTCCTTTTTGGAAATTTAAGCTGGCTTTCCAGAATCATTTACACTCTTGTCGGCTTGTGCGGACTCTATCTGATCAGCTTTTTTGGCAGAATCGGGAATTCAGCAAGTGATGTGTAAGTTTCACCCTCTTACGACTTTATATAAAAACGGCAGTTCCATGCGAACTGCGTTTCAAGTCTTTATTTTCCATTAATTCCCGAACTCATTAATCTTGTCATATTGTCATAGAGAATCGATTTCTGAGACGCTCCCATCACAATCGAAATATATGGACGCCCTTGCTGATCCTGCTCATACAGCACCAGACAAGAACCTGCTTCATCCGTTGTCCCGGTCTTCCCGCCAATCACCTTGACTCCTTCCGGCGCTGCAGCGTCTCCGGATGCATAATAATTGGTAGGCTCCCAGGTCATCGTATACGGTACTCCGGATGCCGATGTAAGATTCGCAGTATAGGATGTCTGCGAAATCATCTCTACAAACTGCGGATTCTGCAGACAGGCATTGAACATCAGATATAAATCATATGCCGTTGTGTAATGATCTTCGTTCTGCAGTCCGTGAGGATTTACAAAATGTGTCCCGGTCGCCCCAAGGTTTCGTGCCTCTTCATTCATCTTATCCACGAATGCCTCCACACTTCCGGATACATGCTCTGCGATTGCAACGGCACAGTCATTCCCCGAATAAAGAAGCAATCCATTCAGCAAATCTCTCAAAGAAAGCTGATCTCCTGCCTGAAGTCCGCATACCTGCTCATCTTCGGCAAAATCAGTCGCACGCTCACTGGCTGTGACTATATCATCCAGATTCCCATATTTTAATGCCACATACGCTGTCATGATCTTTGTTGTACTGGCCGGATATAACGGTTCAAAAATCTGATCTGCATAGAGCACATTCTTCCCCTGCACATCAAACAGACCCACGGCATGAAGGGATGCATCCTGTGTGTATCCTTCCATTGCCACATCTGCATCCGTCACACACAGCTGGGAAGCAAACGTTTCCGCTTTGTAAAGACTCTTGCGATAATGTGTCTTCTCATATTCCGAAACAAAATCCTTCGCGTTGTCATGCAGGATCAGCATCAGCGTACCGATCAATGCCAGAAACAGCAAAACTGCCACAACAATTCCTGCAATTGCGCCTTTTCCAATTCCGGTTCTTTTTTGTACTTTTTTACTCCCGCTTCGCTTTTTACTTGTAGATTTCACGCCAGTCCAAATCTCCTCTGTCCAAGGCCAGAACCAATGCCTCTGCTGTAGCAATGTTCGTAGCCATCGGAATGTTATACATATCACACAGTTTTACAATATCATTTACATTCGGTTCATGCTTCTTTGGTGCAAGCGGATCCCTGAAAAAGATCAGAAGATCGATTTCATTATGCTCGATCTGTGCTCCCAGCTGCTGATTTCCACCAAGATGTCCCGGCAGAAACTTATGAATGCTCAGATTGGTAACACTTTCTACCAGTCTTCCAGTTGTCTCTGTCGCATACAGGTTATGCTTACACAATATTCCTCTGTATGCAATGCAGAAGTTCTGCATCAGTTTCTTTTTTGCATCATGTGCCACTAATCCTATGTTCATACACTTCGTCTCCTCTATTGATATTTTTTAGGCTGCAGGCCGACATTCAGAACCAACCGATTCCTGCAAAAAGCAGACAAGGGATGTCAGTCCATAACTTACAAACGGAAGGGATATTCCTGTATTCGGAAAAATTCCTGTCGCCACACTGATATTGATAAATGTCTGAATCCCTACCAGTGCGCCAACACCCCCGCAGATGATGCGCCCTCCGGTGTCTTTTGCCCTTAAACCTATCACAATACATTCTATCACAATCAATAATAACAAAATTATGACCACACAACAACCCACAAATCCTAATTCTTCACCAATAATTGCAAAAATAAAGTCTGTCTGCGGTTCCAAAATAAAATTTCCGTTTTTTACTGATGTTGTAGCATCGCTGTTGTATCCTTTTCCGTTCAACTGCCCGGATCCGATCGCCATCACGGAATTCAGCTGCTGATATGCTTCCTCCGTGGCATATGCCTCCGGTTCCAGCCATGCCAGAATACGCTTCTGCTGGTAATCCTTTAAAAACGGCTGATTCGGCTGCACCACAATTCCGATCACCAAAGCGATCGTAGGAATTGTGATCGCCAGCACTGTGCCAATGAATTTATAGCTCAGACCGGCCATAAACATGATCACACAGAACAATGCTGCAATACAGATCGTTGCCGAAAGACTCGGCTGCTTATATACAAGGAGCAAAGATGGTATGATCAGACCGATTGCTTCCAGAATCGTCTTTTTCTTATTGATCTGTTCTTCCCTGTCAGCCAAAAATCTGGCAAAAAACAAGATCGTGATCAATTTTGTCAGATCTGAAGGCTGAAACTGCACAAATCCAAGATCCAGCCATCTTGTCGCACCATTTGCCTCTGTCCCAAGAAAAATAACAGCCAGAAGTAAGGCAATATTTACCACATACATCAGCCAGTAGAAATTCAGGATCCACTTGTAATCGATCAGTGAGATCACAACCATGGCAAGCAGACCTAATCCCACGCCCATGATCTGTCTGGGCTGATACTCTGCATTTGCACTCCCCACCATAAATACGCCGATCACAGAAACTGCCAGTACCAGCAAGATCAGAGTGAATTTATAATCTTTCAAATTGTATCGCTGTTTAAGATTTAAAAATTGAAGTTTCAATTATTTTCTCCTGTTATTTTAATATGTATATCTGAATGTGTTATCTCTATCTGAACCGCTTCCGGTTTTAGTTCTATGTATTTTGAAATCGTATAGTAAATGTCTGAAGTCATTCTCTCAGACATATCGGGTGTACACATAAGCCGATCCGCAATGAGCAGATTCCGGAGTCTGTCTTTCGCAATGTGAACAGATGGTACACTCATATCTGCCCCTCCTAATTCTTTTTGAACAGATCTCTGAATTTCGAGAACAGTCCTTCTGATCTTCCAAAGTCAGTAATCGGAATTTCCTCCCCGAGAAGCCTGCGGCAGATATTTGCATATGCTTTTCCTGACATGCAGTCCTCTCCCACGATCGGCTCACCCTGGTTTGTCGCGATCACAACCTGCTCATCATCCGGGATCACACCAAGCAGATGAATCGCCAGAATCTCTGTCACATCCTCCACGGACATCATGTCTCCCCGCTTCACCATGTCGATCCGCAGACGATTGATGATCAGATCATTGTTTTTAATCCCGTGCGCTTCCAGCAGACCGATGATGCGGTCTGCATCCCGGATCGCAGACACTTCCGGTGTTGTCACTACAATCCCTCTGTCAGCTCCGGCAATCGCATTTTGGAACCCCTGCTCGATTCCTGCCGGACAATCCAGCAAAATATAATCAAACTCCGTTTTCAGCTCTTCGATCAGTTTTTTCATCTGTTCCGGAGAAACTGCGGTCTTATCCTTTGTCTGTGCCGACGGCAGTAGATACAGTTCCGGAAAACGCTTATCCTTAATCAGCGCCTGTTTCAGACGCATCCGCCTTCGATCACATCCACAAGATTATATACGATCCGGTTTTCCAGGCCCATAACCACATCCAGATTGCGAAGTCCGAGATCGGTATCGATCACCACTACTTTTTCTGCAGCTGCGATAACCCAATCCCTATATTTGCTGTTGTCGTCGTTTTTCCAACACCGCCTTTTCCCGATGTAATGACAATCACTTCTCCCATGTCTATTCTCCCTTTCACACTTAAGTTCATAATTTGTCTACAGCGAATCCAGAACAAGTCTGTTTTCACCCATGACTGCTATCTGCGGGTGCTTAAAAGACTGTCTGCAGACGGCAAGCTGCGATCTGCCTGCTTTGACACCTCCGATACGCATATATGCAGGTTTCATGGATAACGCGGCCACATAGGCTTTGTCATCCCCGCAGGCTCCTGCATGAACAGATCCTTCCAGTCTGCCAAGAATCACAACGCTGCCCTTTGCGATCACTTTTGCCCCATACTCCACATCTCCAAGTATAAGAACACTGGTATCTGATTCCAGAATCTGCCTTTTTCTGAGAGTTCCCCGATAGAACTGCCCGTCCTTTTGCCGAACATTCGTCATTGTGTGTTCTATCACGCTTTTGTATGCCATTTCTTTTGTCTGATTCCGGTCTATGATACAGACCACATCAATCCCGGCTGTTTTCGAGATCAACTCTAATAACTGATCCTCTTCTGCCTGTGAAAGCAGGCGGTCTTTAAATTCGACCGCCATCTTTGCGCCTTCAAAAAATTTGATCGAAGCCTTCAGCTTCCGTTCCATCTCCCGAAGCAGTTTGGAAAATTCCGCCTGTGGATTCAGATGGATCTCCAGACCGTACCGGCTGCTTTTGAGCATTACCAGCTTGTCCATACACCTCACATCCTTTTTTAGTCACCGGCTGTAACAGCGCCAAGCTGTGCTGCCTTTCCGGTAACAAGTTTATCGGAATCTGATGTCTTGTAATAACTCTTGACAATATCTCTTCCGATTTCTGCTGTATAAGCGGAACTATATCCATTTGCAATTCGCACGGCAACTGCGATCTCAGGGTTTTCTGCCGGTGCAAATCCGACAAAAAGTACATGGTCCGGATGGACCTCACTCTGCTGTGCAGTACCTGTCTTACCTGCCATGGAAATCTCCATTCCGTTGAACTGGGACATATCCTGAACCATGGCGATCATTCCCTGATGAAGCAGATTCCATGTATTGTCACTGATATCATCGATCGTGTTTGTCACTTCCGGCTCATATTCTTTGATCACTTTACCGTTCACATCTGTGGTCTTATCAAGCAATGTCAGCTTATATACAGTTCCTCTGTTTGCAACTGCAGCCACATAGCGGTTCAGCTGACTGACTGTAAAGTTGTTTGTTCCCTGACCGATCGCACTCTGTACCGAATATTCATCCGATATCTGCGGTTCGCTCTCCGGAATCTCTACTCCGGATTTTTCACCCAGTCCAAATTCTTTTGCGTATTTTGCAAGTGTGTCTGTGCCTTTATTGCTGTCGTATTCTTGCCCGTTCATGCCAAGCTCGTATCCGATGTTATAAAAATAATCGTTACAGGAATCACGAAGTGCAGTCACAACATTCTCATAGCCATGAGCACCCGGATATATCCAGCATTTTGGGTTCGGTGTGATTTTATCGAAAACTCCGGTACAATAAAATGTCGTATCTGCTGTCACAATCCCTTCTGTAAGTCCTGCCGCTGCTGTCAGCATCTTGTACGTAGATCCCGGCGCAGTACGCTCCTGCGTGGCATTGTTATAGAATGGTCTGGACAGACCGGTAACCAGCTGATTGTAGTATTTCGAGTCCATGGTATTGGACAATCGGTTATTGTCATAGCCCGGATAAGAAACACATGCCAGCACCTCACCGGTATTGGGATCACTGACTACCGCGGATCCCGTACAAGGCTCCAGAGCCAGCTGTCCCGGAGTAATCTCCAGATTTTCAATTTTCTGACACAGCCAGGTATACGGATTGACACTTCCGTTATTCAGACCATTGTACGCAGCCTCATCCATCGGAAGTACCCCCTGCTCATATACCATGGCACAGATCTGTGCCCCACTGATACCCTCTGATTTTATAAGATATTTATAGAGAAGTTTGTCGAAATCTGCATCTGAATTCAAATATTCTTCTAAAAATTTCAAAATTCCCTGATAAATCTCTCCGGAATCAGAATATTTCTGCTCTGCCACTTCCTCTGACAGCTTGGATGTATCGATCCAATTCTTCGAAATGGCATAATTTAAATACTGGTTCAGATTGATCGTTTCCTCTTTTGCCCACGCAAGATACGTCTCATCTTTTGTATCCACCAGATCCATATTTAAAATCCCAGTGTTCTTAGCAAGCACGGTATCACATACATAATCCATATAGGCCTGCATTTCTTTTGACAAGTCCTTGTAGGCTGTTGCACCCGCATTATTCAATTCTGCCAGAATCTCTTGGATCACACTTGCCTTACGGTTGGTAAAAATTTCATACACTGTTTTTTCCACTGCTTTTGCATCTGCCGCACCGAAATGCGTCTCATCCAGAATCTCGTTCGCAATAAATGCATTGTAGGCATCATCTACCGGAATGATAATCTCACTTGAATCATTTGTTGTACTCGGATCGTAATTCATTACATTACGAAGTTTTGACCTTACGATTCCTGCCAGCTTTTCCTCCAGCAGTTTATAGGTCTGCTCCTGAAGATCCTTATCAATTGTCAGATATACGTCATTTCCTGCTCCGGGATCTTTTTTGCTTACCGTATCCGTTACTTTCCCGACATTATCCGTATAATAGCTGATCTCACCTTTCGTTCCCTGAAGCACCTCATCCATGGTCTGCTCCAGTCCGGATTTTCCGACAATATCAGAAAGTGAATACTTTTTCTTCTGCTCTTTTGTCAGCGCATCATATTCCTCCTGAGAAATCTTTCCGGTATAGCCGATGATCGACGCAAAATACTTGCTGTCCGTATACCGGCGCAGGGAGTCCTCTGCAATATCTACCCCATCCATCTGATCCAGATTTTCCATGATCGCCGCCACCGTCTCATCGCTGACATCGGATGCGAGCACTGTCGGAATATACTTCTGGAAACTGTTGAGTCCGATGGCATAACGCATGGTCACAAGCTTTAAAACATGACTCTTGTCCAGATTTTTATCATCGATCCCATACCCGTACGTATCATCTGTACAAAGATAATGGATCACATCTTCCGCAGACTGCTGTTTCTGCGCGTCTGAAAGTTCATCAATTGTTTTCTTTCCATAAACATCTGCAATAAACGCAGTTTTAATGTCTCATCCGTCTGCAGAAACTGATAGTTTCCCGCAGAATCCAGAACAACGCCAAAGTCACTGATCACAGAATCGCCATGCGCTTCTACAATCTGCATAACTTTCTCCAGAATTCCGTTGATCGTATCATTTTTCTTGGAATCATTGGTAATATTGTCCTCAAATGTGACGGAATAGGCAAGCTCATTATATGCCAGAAGATTGCCGTTCCTGTCATAAATATTGCCTCTTGTTCCTGACAGTTCTCTTGTCTTTTTAATCTGCAGCTTATAGTTGTTCAGATAGTAGTCTCCCTTTACGATCTGAAGATAAAACAGTCTGTTCACCAGGATCGCAAACATTACGCAGAATGCAAGGATCAGAACAGTCAGCCGGGAATTTACGATACGATGAAACACTTCTTTGATTTTCTCAAACAAATTTACTTGCACTCCTTTTTTCTTCTGCTTCCAGTTTCTGGTTGATCCACAGGATCAGCTGATACAAAATGAGCGTAACCCCAACTGTATAGATCAGTTCCGGAATAATCACATGCATCAGATAATAAACAAAATCAAATTCACCTCTGAGCATGAACATCAAAAAGTAGATCAACAGCCCGTATACAAACTCGCTTCCTGCGATCAGCAGTAACGGAAGCTTGATGTCTTCGTCAAAATAAGTTTCACTGAACAGGCCATTCACATAGCCGATCATCAGATAGATCAGTGCATACAGCCCCAGCACCGTTCCAAACTGAATATCGATCAGAAGTCCCGAAAAAAATCCGATCCACATTCCTGTTTTCGGCCCGCGCATAAAACCATAGGCAGCTGTCACAATCAACAGCAGATTCGGCTTCACAGATGCCAGTTCCAGAGATGGAAATAAGGTACATTGAAGAAGATAACATGCCAGCATGATCACAACCGTGATCACAAATCGTTTTAATTTGATCTTTTTCATCTTGGCAGGCTCCTTTCTCTACTCACTCTGATCTGTTCCTGTCATTTCCGCCTTTGTCGTTGTAATGACAAGCACCTCCTGCAGATTTTTAAAATCTACCACAGGAGTGATATAGCCGGAACGGGTCAGATTGTTTGCATCTACATTGATCTCGCTGACATAACCGATCAAAAGTCCCTGCAGATATTTATCACTGATGTGAGAAGTGACGATCTGCTCCCCTACCTCTACATCATGATCATTATTTTCCATCTGTTCAAACCGGATCTTCCCTTCTCCGATCAAAGAAAGGTCTCCTCTTACGATACATTTGTCAGAAGTAGAAAGTGCCATACCGCTGACGTTGCTGGAATCATCAATAATCGCACGTACCGTTGCCCAGGTCGGACCTGTCTGAGTCACGATCCCGACGAGTCCACTTCCTGCCAGCACATTCTGATCTACTTTGATGCCGTCATTACTTCCCTTATCAATCGTAAATGTACTAAACCAGTTTCCAGAGTCCTTCCCGATCACACGCTCCCACTTTCGGATATTCTGCATAAGTCTGATCCAGCTTGTACAGATCCTGAAGACGGTCCAGTTCGTATTTTTCCTCCTGAAGATTACTGTTTTCCGTGGTCAGCTGATCCACCTGCTTCTGAAGTTTTTTATTTTCTTTTTTCAGCTGTTTCAATGTCTCAAAATTTTCACTGACATCTCCGATCCATGTGCCGATCTGACTGATGCCTTTCTGCATGGGAATCACCGTGATATCAGCCACTCCCCGGAAGCCCTTCTACCTTCTCTGCAAACACAGAAAAAATCATCAGTAAAACGCAAACCAGACTCGTTCCCAGAAGCCAGTACTTATTTGACCTGGATTTTTGATTTTTTTTCTTCATATTATCTCAACCACCTATAATCTTCATCTGACATCTCGTATGCCAGGTTTCTGTAATGTTTATCGGAAATGATCGTGCGCAGTCCCTTCACTGCACATAATTCAGGATTCTTGTGTGCAGTCACAAGAAGGCCGGTACTCTGTCGCAGATATGCCGGGAGACCATGCGAACGTGCAAGACCTCCTGTCAGATAAATCCCTGATTTTAAAATCTCACTCCGGACATCCGGCGGTGTACGCTCGATCATGGACTGGATCGCTCTTACAATCTCCGAAAGAGAATCTTTCATTGCAGCCCGAACCAGACCATCCGAGATCTGCCTGGCCCCTGGAACTCCCATTGCCAGATCTCTTCCCGCCACTGTCAGCTTCCTGCGGTTTGTGTTTTTTAAAATACCGCACTGCCATCTGAGCTGTTCTGCTGTAATCCGTCCGATCAGAAACTCCTTATTGTGCCGCACACTGGCCACGATTGCTTCATCTAAAGCTGCACCTCCGACAGGCAGCAGACGGCTCAGCACCGTTTTTCCGCCCGAAAGAACCGAAAGCTCAGTTGTCTCACCGCCAAAATTGACCACAAATACGCCTTTTGCCGAAAAGACATCCAGTCCCATCCCCACTGCATCCGCAATTGCACGATCGACGATCCGGACTGTTTTTGCCCGTGCAGCTGAATGATGCACCAGATCATAAAACGCTTTCTTTTCCACTTCTGTCACATCCGTTGGCGCTGCGATCACATACTCTGCTCCGTTTGGGTATCTCCCTTCCCGCTTCAGCAATGCGCACAGAAGATACTGCATCTCATGAAAGCGGGCAATCACGCCGTGATGCATGGGAAATACCACCTGAATATTCTCAGGTGTCTTCTCATACATTGCATAGGCCGCATTTCCGACCGCAAAAATATCTTTTTCATCCCGGATTGCAATCACATTTTTGGCACTGCGGATCCGGTCTCTTCTCTTATCATATATCTTGATCTCATATGTGCCCAGATCCAGGCCATATATATTTCTGAACATGCGTCTTGTCCCCTTATTGCAGTTCTTATCGTACCAGTCCCTTTTCTCTGAGACTGACATAACAATTATCCCCGATCACGATATGATCTAACAGTTCCACACCGATCAGCGCCCCGCCTCCTGAATCCGTCTGGTGATCAGCACATCCTCTTTACTCGGTGTCGGATCTCCACTCGGATGGTTATGCAAAAGCACAATGGACACTGCATTCTTCTGCAGTGCCTCCACAAACAGCTCCCTCGGTGAAATCACTGCTGAATTCACGGTTCCCTTCGAGATATCCGTCTCCCCGATCAGTCTGGATTTTGTATTCAAAAGCAGCAGTTTCATCTGTTCCTGATTTGCATGTCTTAAATCTTCCATATAATATCTGGCAATGGACGCCGGGTTTGAAAAATTCAGTCCCTCCTGTGCGGTTGCTTTTGCAAGACGTCTGCTAAGCTCCGCCAGACACAAAATCTGGATAGCCTTTACCTTCCCGATTCCTTTGATCTGCATCAGCTGTTCGTACGTCCACTGGTGAAGATTCAGCACACCCTTCTGCGAAAATACAGGATGTAAGATCTTATCCGCCAGTTGAAGCGCATTCTCTCCTCTGGTACCTGTACGTAGCAAAACAGCAAGTAATTCGCTGTCCGTCAAATTACTTGCTCCGAACTGCTCACATCTTTCATAAGGGCGCTCTTCACATGCCATTTCTTTCATATTTGCTTTTTTCATAAAAATATGAATGATAACACAATACAGTGATTTATTTTAGCACAATTTAAAAATCATGTATAGGTCTGACCTCTTAAATTTTTATGAAGATTCTATGACCCGATCTTGTTATATTTTTTCAGCACCGCCTCTGCCACTTTCATTCCATCCATGGCAGCCGAGGTGATTCCTCCTGCAAATCCCGCGCCTTCTCCGCATGGGAAAATCCCCTTGATCTCACTCTCCATATTCTCATCTCTTGGAATTTTCACTGGAGAAGACGTACGGCTTTCTACACCTGACAAAAGCGTATCTCCATCTGAGAATCCTGTGATCTTATGTTCAAACTGCCGCATTCCCTCCTCAATGGATTCTGCCAGCACTTGCGGGAAAATTCCACGCACATCTCCAAACGCATATGCCCCTTTCATCTGAGGCTCTACGTTTCCAAACGAAGTGCTGATCTGATTTTTGCAGAAATCTTCCAGTCTCTGAACCGGGATTTTTCCGCCTCCCGCTCGAAAGGCACGTTCTTCGAGCTTTCGCTGAAATTCCATTCCTGCAAGCGGATGTTCACTTCCGTAATCTTCCGGAGTCACCGTCACGATAATGGCGCTGTTCGCATTTTCTCCTGCTCTTGCATGATAACTCATTCCGTTGACAGCCAAACGTCCTTCTTCGGAGGATGCATTGACTACATATCCTCCCGGACACATGCAGAAAGAGTATACGCCTCTTCCATTTTCCAGTTTTGCTGTCACTTTATAAGGCGCTGCAGGAAGTCCCGGCACAGACTCTGCTCCATATTGAGAGGCATTGATCATTTTCTGCGGATGCTCGGCGCGCACACCTACCGCAAATGATTTTGCCTGCATTGGAAGATTCTTTTCATAGAGCATCTCAAATGTATCTCTTGCGCTGTGTCCCACTGCAAAGATCACGGTATCGGTCTCCAGCTCTTCCTCCTGATTGACCTGCACTCCGACAAGTGATGTCTCATCAAGAACAATATCCGTCACCTGACTGTGAAACCGTACTTCTCCTCCGGCTCCACAGATCGCAAGCCGCATATTTTTTACCACCCGGATCAGAATATCCGTTCCGATGTGGGGCTTCTGTTCGTATAAAATCTCCGGCGGTGCCCGAATCTTACAAAGGTTTCCAACACAAAACGATTTCGCCCGGATGTATCTTTGACCAATGTGTTGAGCTTTCCATCCGAAAAAGTTCCGGCGCCTCCCTCTCCGAACTGTACATTCGACATTGGATTTAAAATCCCGCTTTTCCAGAATTCCTCTACATCACGCTGTCTTTCCTCTACACAGGCACCCCGCTCCAGAAGGATTGGTCTACATCCTGCCAAGGCAAGGATCCATGCACAAAACAGACCTGCAGGGCCGCTTCCTACAACAACCGGACGCTTTTTCGGTGTTTCTCCTTCCAGTTTTGGCATCTGATAGTACACATCCTGTGTCTTCTGCACATTCTTTGGATGTTTTTTGAGTACCTCTTTTTCTTTTTTCACCTGTACATCGATACTGTATACATAGTACAGTTCTGGCTTTTTCCGCGCATCTATAGACTGTCTGCGGATTTCAAATTTCTGCAGCTCTTCCGGACGGATCTTCAATTCCCGTACCAGTTTTTTCTTTAGCTGTTCTTCGCTGTGTCCTACTTTTAATTTTAACTGATTAATTCGTAACATCTGCTGCCTCTCTTCCTGCGATCCATCCGCTGGACCATGCCCACTGCAGATTATATCCGCCGCAGATCCCATCCACATCCAGTATCTCTCCGGCAAAATAAACGCCCGGTACATAACTTGACTCCAGGGTATCTTCCTTCACTTCTTCTGTAGAGACTCCGCCGCAGCATACCTGAGCCTGTTCAAACGAATTTGTCCCTTCCACATTCACCTCAAACTGCTGAATCAGACGGGCAAGCGTTCTTAGTTCTTCCTCAGAATATGTTCCCACCGGCTTTTCTTTGGAAATGCGACTACATTTGACCCACAGAGCAATCATTTTTTGTGAAACAGCCCGGTTAAGAATTCTTCTGCCGTCTTTTGCGGCCGAAGTCTCGCACGCTCTGCCAGAAATACTGTAAACTCTTCCTCAGACATCTGAGGCATAAAATTTAAGACCGCTGTTACTTCCTGTTTGTTGTAAAGCGCCTTTGCTGCAAAACGACTGACCTGAAATACCGGAATCCCGGAAATACCATACTGAGTCAGCTGAATTTCTCCGGTATCCCGACAAACACAGTCCCCATCCACATATAAAGATACACATCCCTGTATGCGCACTCCGGCGATACTCTGAAAGAATTTTCCCTTGCATTTAAGCTGTACCAACGCCGGAAGTACCGGGACAATCCGATGTCCCATTTTTTTGCGATCGCATATCCGGAACCGTCAGAACCTGTAACAGGAGCCGCCTTGGATCCTGCTGCCAGGATCACCCGGTCTGCGGTCACATTCCCATTTCCGGTTCGGATGACAAACCGGTTCTTTTTCGGAATGATTTCCAGAACTTCTGTCTCTGTGTGCACTTCCACACAAAGCCGCTCCATCTCCATGCGAAGGGAATCTAAAACCGCACCGGCCTGATCCGAGTTCGGATAGAGATATCCGTTTCTGTTTTTCGCATATACACCGATGTTCTGGAAAAACTCCACTGTCTTTTTCTCATCAAACTGTGTGATGACCCGCCACGGAAACTTAGGATCATCACTGCGATAACACTGAGGCGTTTGTACAAGATTTGTAAAATTGCATCTTCCGTTCCCGGTGGAAGGATCTTCTTCCCCACTCGGTCTTTATGCTCCAGCACAACTGTATGTGCGCCGTGCTCTGCTGCCGAAATAGCCGCCATCATCCCGCTGCTCCTGCGCCGATCACAACAACTTTTCTCATGGTCTCTCCTTTTGATTTTATTTTAATTGTTCCAGTTCAATCACTCCTGCATCGATCATATTCTGCAGTGATTTTAAAATTCCAAGCTTTGCATGCGGCCAGGTCAGTCCGCCCTGGAAATAAACTGCATACGGTGGTTTGATCGGTCCATCTGCACTTAATTCAATAGAAGAACCCTGCACGAACGCACCTGCCGCCATGATCACATCACTGTCATATCCCGCATTGCCCACGGTTCCGGACTGACATAGCTGTCCACAGGCGCCGCCGCCTGAATTCCCTTACAGAATGCGATCACACCCTCTGCACTGCCAAGCTCCACGGCCTGGATAATATCATGTCTGGACTCTGTTCCGTTCGGAATCACTCCATATCCCAGTCTTTCATAAATATTTGCCGCAAACACCGCACCTTTTACCGCACTGTTGACTACAGTCGGCGCCAGGAAAAATCCCTGATAGAACGACTGCATGACACCGAGAGATGCTCCCACCTCTTTTCCGAGTCCCGGAGAAGTCAGACGGTATCCGCAGTTCTCGATCAGATCTTCTCTTCCCGCAATATAGCCCCCGATCGGCGCCAGACCGCCTCCAGGATTTTTGATCAGGGAACCAACGATCATGTCCGCTCCCACATCACTTGGTTCAATCTTTTCTACAAATTCTCCATAACAGTTGTCCACCATACAGATCACATCCGGCTTGATCTCCTTGATAAAGGCGATCAGCTCTCCGATCTTCTCCACGGAATAGCTTGGTCTTGTCTGATATCCCTTGGATCGCTGGATCGTCACCAGTTTCGTCCGCTCATTGATTGCCTCCCTGATTGCAGGATAATCAAAATAACCGTCTTCCAAAAGCTCCACCTGACGGTATGTGATCCCATACTCTGCCAGAGAACCTTTTGACGGGCGAATCCCGATCACTTCCTCCAGCGTATCATATGGTTTTCCCACCGGCGAGAGCAGTTCGTCTCCCGGACGTAAGTTTGCTGCAAGGGCAAGGGCAAGGGCGTGCGTTCCACAGGTAATCTGCGGACGAACCAATGCCGCTTCTGTATGGAATGTACTGGCGTATACCTGCTCCAGTGTGTCTCTTCCCATATCGTTGTAGCCATACCCGCTGGCGTAGTTGAAACACCCCTCACTGACCTTATTTTCCTGCATGGCATGGAGCACCTTTAACTGATTGTACTCTGCCACTTCATCCATCTGTGAGAACCGTTCCTTTAATCCCGCCTCTATTGTCTGTCCAAACTCGTAAACTTCCTTCGAAATCCCCAGCTTCTCATACATCGTCTCTGTCATACACTCTCTCATTTTATTTCCTCTTCTTTCTGTGGAAAGATCTCCCGAACCTTTAATTCTTTCAGAATTCTCTCCAGTATCTTTTCTTCCTGATATCCATATTCCTGCTTGTTGATCCAGATCACATCCCGTTCCCGTTTAAACCAGGTGATCTGACGTTTGCAAAATGTCTGGTATCTCTTTTGATAATTTCTTTTGCCTCTTCCAGCGTACATTCCCCGTCCAGATAAGAAAAAATCTCTTTGTATCCCAGCCCCTGCATGGACACCATCCCTCTTGTATAGCCACGTTCTTGAAGCGCCGTAACTTCTTCTACAAGTCCCTCCTCAAACATAGCATCCACTCTTTTGTTGATTCGCTCATAAAGATTGACCCGGTCATCATTCAACACAAAATAGGCAGAATTATAGGCAGATTCTTTTTCCCGTTCTTTGGCATTGTGTTCGGAAATCTTTTCACCGGTCTGATGATAGAATTCCAGGGCACGGATCACACGTTTTACATTGTTGGCATGAATTTCAAGCGCCGCCTTTTCATCCACCTGCCGCAGCATCTGATGCAGCTTTTCTGCACCTTCTTCCTGTGCCAGTTCTTCCAGCTCTTTCCGGTAGGAATGATCCTCCTCATTGTCTTCAAACGAAATGTCATACAACAGAGCCTGGATATAAAACCCAGTTCCACCTACAACAATGGGGATATGTCCTCTCTGATAGATCCCATCCAGCGCTTCTTTTGCCATCTGCTGGAATTTCACCACATGGAACTCTTCCTCCGGCTCCAGCACATCGATCAGATGGTGCGAGATCCCTTGCATCTCTTTTGACCGAATCTTTGCAGATCCGATATCCATATGCCGGTAGACCTGCATGGAATCTGCGGAAATGATTTCTCCGCCAATCGCTTTGGCAAGTCCGATTGAAGCAGCGGTTTTTCCAACTGCTGTAGGACCGGTCAATATAATCAATGGTTTCTTCATCTATACAATCCTCTTAAATTTCTTTTCCAGTTCCCGCTGTGTCATTGCGATGATCGTCGGACGTCCATGCGGGCAGTGATATGGATTCTCCAGCAATAACAGTTCCCCGATCAGTGCGTCTGCCTCCTGCGCGGAAAGCCGGTTATTGCCTTTCACCGCTGCTTTACATGACATAGATGCCACTTTCTCATCAATAAGCTCCGGTGTCATGGAGGTGCTGATCCCATCTGCCAGATCGTCCAGCATTTCCAACAGCAGCTCTTTTTTGGCGATTCCAAACAAATTGTCCGGAATGGCGCGCACTGCATATTCCTCTCCGCCAAACGGTTCGATCTCAAATCCGATCCTTGTAAACCGGTCCATATTTTCATTCAGCACCTGTGCCTCCTGCATAGACAGGCTCAGGATGATCGGCGGACTTAAATACTGAGCGGTAAATTCTCTGTTCTTCATCTCTTTTAACGTGCGTTCATATAACACCCGCTCATGAGCAGCATGTTGATCAATGATATACAGACTGTTCTCAAATTCCACCAGCCAGTATGTCTCAAATACCTGCCCGATCAGCTTATACTCTGCTTTCTTCTCCCGTTTCAGAAGATGCTCCTCAAACAAATTTAACTGCTCTGCTTTTTCTTCTGTTACAGGCTTCGTTTCTATAGACAGGTGTTCCCGGATTCAATCCGGTCTGTTCCTTCTGCCTGCTTTTGCGGCTGCTTCTCCACTTCCTTTGCACGGGCAAGTGCATCTTTGATCCTCTCCGCCTGAGCCTGCGGCCGGAAGATCTGCTCTTTTTTTGCGACTTCTGCCGAAGAATTGCGCTGATGATAGGAAAGAACTCTCTCCTTCATCTTCTTCATGAAATATGCTTCGTCATGGGGTTCTTCTTTTTCTTCTGGCTTTTTCTCCATTGGCCGCGGTGCTGTTTTGGGCTTTAATAAAAACGGACTTTCACTCTTTGGCTGTGAAATTACTTTTGGAGCCGGCGCCTCCACCTGAGGAATGAGTTCCGGCTCCAGAAGGGTTCTGTGAACCCCCTCATACACAATATTATAGACATCCTGCTGCCTCTGAAACCGCATTTCCATTTTGGTCGGATGCACATTTACATCAATTTTCTCACCATCCACCTGAAAGTGGATGACTACGAACGGAAACTTGTGCTGCATGAGAAAGTCCTTGTATGCATCTTCGATTGCTTTGGAGAGCATCGCATTTTTCACATACCGCCCGTTTACAAAATAATTTTCAAAATTCCGGTTTCCTCTGGTGATCACCGGTTTTCCAAGATATCCTTTCATCACCAGACCATCCATGGAATAATCCAGTTCGATCAGATTTGCCGCGGCCTCTCTCCCGTAAATGCTGTAGATTACATCCTTTAATTTTCCATTTCCAGATGTCCGCATTTTTGTCTGTCCGTTATTGATAAAAGTAAATGCAACCTCCGGGTGAGAAAGTGCAAGGCGCATGAGCAGATCCTGTACATGCCCGGCCTCTGTCATCGGTGTTTTTAGAAACTTCCGTCTGGCAGGCACATTATAAAACAACTGCCGCACAAGGAAGGTCGTCCCGTCCGGTGCCCCGGCATCCTCCAGACTCTGCTCCACTCCGCCTTCGATCACATAGCGGGTTCCAAATGTATCCTCCTTCGTCTTGGTGATCAGCTCCGTCCTTGTCACCGCAGAGATACTGGAAAGTGCTTCTCCCCGAAATCCGAGTGATGCAATATGTGCCAGATCTTCCACTTTACGGATCTTGCTCGTGGAATGGCGCAAAAATGCATTGCGGATATCTTCCCGTTCAATCCCGCTTCCATTGTCCGTGACGCGGATCAAAGAAATCCCTCCATCCTGAATCTCCACGGTAACGGAGGCAGCTTTTGCATCAATGGAATTTTCTACGAGTTCTTTGACGATCGACGCCGGCCGCTCAATCACTTCACCTGCGGCGATCTTATCTATTGTAATCTGATCTAAAACCTGAATCTGCGGCATCTGTGTTCTCCTTTACTTTCTACCAGCGGTTCTTTAGTTTATTCTGCAGACGATAAATGGTATTGAGTGCATCGACAGGCGTCAGATTTCCCACATCAATGCTCTTTAATTCTTCCAGAACGTCATCGTCTTTTACCGTATCAAACAATGACATCTGCGCCATATCCACCTCGTCATATTTTTTCGTCTTCTGTTTTTTCTTCTGCTCTTTTTCTCTGGATGCGATCTCACTGACTCTGGTCGTAATATCCTCATCACTCAGCTCTTCCACGATCTCTTTTGCGCGTGTGATCACAACATCCGGAACTCCCGCCAGCTTTGCCACCTGGATTCCATAGCTCTTATCCGCTCCGCCTTTTACGATCTTGCGAAGGAACACAATATCGTCTCCCTTTTCCTTTACCGCAATACAGTAATTGTTGACATTGTGAATCTTGCCCTCCAGCTCTGTCAGCTCATGGTAGTGTGTCGCAAAAAGTGTCTTCGCACCAAGCAGCTTGTTGTCGCTGATATACTCCACAACTGCCCAGGCAATGGACAATCCGTCAAAGGTACTGGTTCCTCTTCCGATCTCATCCAGGATCAGAAGGCTCTTAGATGTTGCATTTCTGAGAATGTTGGCAACCTCTGTCATCTCTACCATAAAGGTGCTCTGTCCGGATGCCAGATCATCGGATGCCCCCACGCGGGTGAAAATGCGATCCACCAGACCGATATTGGCACTGGATGCCGGAACAAAAGATCCAAGCTGTGCCATTAAAACGATCAGCGCCGCCTGTCTCATATACGTAGACTTTCCAGCCATATTCGGTCCCGTGATAATGGAAATCCGCTGTTTTTTATCATCCAGATAGGTATCGTTGCTGATAAACATATCGTTTGGGATCATCTTTTCCACCACAGGATGCCGTCCGTCCTTGATATCGATCACACCTTGTTCATTGATCTTCGGACGCACATAATTGCTGCGTTCTGCCACCAGAGCAAGCGATGCAAACACATCCACTTTTGCGATCGCTTTCGCAGTCGTCTGGATGCGCTCCACCTGGGCAGCGATCTGATTGCGGACATCACAATAAATCTCATATTCCAGCGCATACAGTTTGTCTTCTGCACCAAGAATGGTATCTTCCAGTTCTTTTAATTCCGGGATAATGTAACGCTCTGCGTTGGCAAGTGTCTGTTTCCTCGTATAATAATCCGGAACCATATCCTTAAATGAATTCGTCACTTCCAGATAATATCCAAACACTTTGTTGTACTTGATCTTCAGATTTTTAATCCCGGTCTTTTCCCGTTCTTCTGATTCCAGCTTTGCAAGCCAGTCCTTTCCTTCTGATTTTGCGCGGCGCAGAGTATCCACCTCTTCGCTATAGCCATCCCGGATAATCCCGCCTTCTTTCATCGCAAGAGGCGGCTCTTCTGCAATCGCTTCTTTGATCAGCGCAGAAATATCCTCCAGCGGATCCAGTTCTTCTTTTATCTCCTCCAAAAGAGGGGCACGCAGATCCTCCATAATACAGCAGATCGGCGGAAGCATCGTCAGAGAGCTTCCAAATGCAGTCAGATCCCTCGGGTTCGCAGAACCATATGTAATCTTCGTCACCAGACGCTCCAGATCGTAAACCGGTGAGAGATATTCCCGGATCTCTTCTCTGCAGATCGCCTGCTCTTTCAATTCCTCCACAGCATCCAGCCGCCGAAGGATTTCTTTTTTCTCAATCAGCGGCTGCTCCACGTACTTCGCAGCATACGCGCACCCATTGCTGTTTTTGTCTTATCAAGCACCCAGAGAAGAGAGCCTCTCTTCTGCTTTTCGCGCAGCGTTTCACACAGTTCCAGGTTTCTTCTTGTAGAACTGTCCAGCATCATATATTTTCCTGTCGTATATGCCGTAATATGTGTCAGCTGAGCCAGGGAATTTTTCTGAGTTTCGTATAAATACTGCAGAAGCGCCCCGGCACTGATGATCCCACAGTCATAATCTTCGAGCCCAAGCCCGGCAAAAGATGCTACTTTGAAATGCTCCAGCAGTTTCTGTCTGCAGACCGCATCATCAAAATACCACGAATCCAGAGAGTAGATTGTAATTCCCAGGCGGTCTTTTAAATCATCCAGATCCATGCCGCTCATATAATAAGACTCGTTACAGATGATCTCAGACGGCATAAAACGATAGATCTCATCCAAAAGCTTTGCACTTTCCTCCAGCTCTGTTACAAAATAATCTCCGGTCGTTACATCCGCGATGGAAAGCCCATACCGGTCTGCAATGTAGACAATACACATGATATAATTGTTCTTTGTCTCATCCAGTGCCTGGGTGTCCAGATTTGTCCCCGGTGTCACGATCCGTACAACCTCACGCTTTACGATTCCTTTCGCCTGTTTTGGATCTTCCACCTGTTCGCAGATCGCCACTTTATACCCTTTAGACACCAGCTTGTTCAGATATCCTTCCACTGCATGATATGGAACTCCGCACATGGGAGCTTTTTCTTCCTGCCCGCAGTTTTTTCCGGTCAGTGTAATCTCCAGTTCCCTGGATGCAGTCAGGGCATCCTCAAAAAACATTTCATAAAAATCGCCTAATCTATAAAATAAGATGCAGTCCTGATACTGTTTTTTTGTCTCGATATACTGCTGCATCATTGGTGTTAATTCTGCCACACGTTTTTCTCCTTTGTGTATTTTTTCCTTTGCCATTATAGCATCTTTGGAAATTCAGTTCAATGTACCAGATCCAATTTTGTCCGCCTTCCGACTTCCTAAAGCACGTGAAAATGTGGTTTTTCTTCCCCGTATAACCAATAAAGAAGATACCCGGAGAGCAGAATGCCGATCACGCACAGTGCGGAAAAAATAATGGTAAACGGCAGACAGATCTGACCGAACAGCTGCCATTTTCTTCCTGTATAATCCCATACATTCCATCCAAGCCACTGATTCACGATCATTCCCGTGATAAATTCCGCTGCTGTCACAAAGATTGTACACCAGAGCACCTGTTTCCATAACGGCTCCCTCCATCCGGTCCAAAGTCCCTGTTTGGCACAAAATAAAAGACAGATTCCTCCAAGCACGAACATACTCCAGTGAGAAAATCCCCGGAAGAAAACTTCAAATCCATAATAAAGACTGCCTCCCAAAGCCCATAAAAATAAATTTTCGCTCCATTTTTTCACAAAAAGCGCCCTCCCTGTCTGCAGGTCTTTTCGACTCATACAGATAGTTTGGGCGTTTTTTGCCAGATTATACCCGGATGGATGCTACCATTTCACCGAGATAATAAAATCCTTTGCAAGTATCAAGACGGACATCCACCAGTTTTCCAACCAGATCTTTCTCTCCCGGAAAATGAACCAGAAGATTATTGCTCATTCTTCCTGTCACAAGTGAATCATCATGATCGTTGACTGACTCCACAAGCACACGCTGTACCGTTTTGGTGTGCACACTGCACACCTCGGCGGAAATACTCTGCACTTCTTTTAACAAACGGTTAAAACGGTCTTTGACAATCTCTTCCGGAACCTGTTCCTCCAGCACTGCTGCCGGAGTTCCGGTCCGTTTTGAATAAATAAAAGTAAATGCGCTGTCATAGCGAACCTTTCGCACCACATCCAGCGTCTCCTGAAAATCTTCTTCTGTCTCTCCCGGAAATCCGACAATGATATCCGTTGTCAGGGAAATATCCGGAACTGCTGCTTTGATCTTCTCCACCAGTCTTAGATAGTGTTCCTTTGTATAGCGCCGGTTCATCTTTTCCAGGATCCGCGTGCTTCCGGACTGCACCGGCAGATGCAGATGCTTGCAGATTTTTTGAGACTGCGCCATCACCTCGATCAGTTCATCCGAGAGATCCTTCGGATGGGAGGTCATAAAACGGATACGCTCCAGTCCTTCGATTTTCTCGATTTCCTGTAAAAGCTGTGCAAATGTCATCGGTTCTTCCAGCGTCTTTCCATAAGAATTGACATTCTGTCCCAGAAGCATCACTTCCACCACTCCGTCTGCAACCAGACTCTCGATCTCCCGGATAATATCTTTCGGATTCCGGCTGCGCTCCCGTCCGCGCACATACGGCACGATACAGTAGCTGCAGAAATTGTTGCAGCCAAACATGATATTGACCCCTGATTTGAATGAGAACTTCCGCTCACTTGGAAGATCTTCTACGATCTTGTCTGTGTCCTTCCAGATATCGATCACCATCCGATCAGATTCCAGTCTTGTGGCAACCAGCTCTGCAAATTTAAAAATATTGTGCGTTCCGAAGATCAGATCCACAAACCGATAGCTTTTCTTTAACTTCTCGACCACTTCCGGCTCCTGCATCATACATCCGCAGAGTCCGATCAGCATATGCGGGTTTTTCTTTTTCACACGGTTGAGCTGTCCCAAATGTCCATATACCTTCTGATTGGCATTCTCACGCACCGTGCAGGTATTGTAGATCACAAAATCTGCCTGATTCTCTTCTTCCTCTTCCACATATCCGATCTGCTCCAGAATTCCGGTCAGTTTCTCCGAATCTCTTGCGTTCATCTGACAGCCAAAGGTCGTGACATGAAAGGTCAGCGGACGTCCCACGGTTTCCGACTGTGCTTTAACAAGACGGCGTGCTTTTTCCATAAAATAATACTGGCGCATCGGCTCCTCTGACGGAGCGGCTGTTCCAGATCGATTGCAGTTAAAATCTCTTCTATCTTCTTTGTTTGTTTCTTCTCCAACATGAATTGTATTCCTCTCTATTTGTATGTATTCGCATTCCATATAAAAGTTCATTATAATCGAATTCATTTTGTTTTTCAAGATTCATTCAAGGCTATTGAAATATATAAACTGTTCCCATATTTCATCATAATTGATAAGCTCATAACAGGTCCTTTCTATCCCAAAATAATGACCGGGACGGATTGTAACGAATGCTTTTCAAAAAAGAAAGCATATAATAAGTAACCGCACCGTTTGCTAATGCCTGTTTTCTTTCTCCATCGCATTTCCTGCATACAATCCAGATCTTACAAATTCTTTCTACTATTCAAACTGATTTTTTTCTGCATCGTATCTGTAGTCGATCATGCCGAGTTTTTCCTCCAGCACTTCTCTTGAAACGTCCATATCATCACAGAGAGCATCCAGGCTTGGATAATAATCTCTCAGTTTTGTATTTACCACGCTCAGAAGAAGTATCGGATCTTTCGGTAATCCTGTCAGCATTTCCAGCACCTCTTTTCTGTCATCACATATTCCATCCGAATGTCATGTGCCTCAGCAGGAATCTGATCTGCCATCTGCACCTCAAACGCAAGTCCAAACGTATGACATTCTTCTATTTTCTGAAGATACGTGTCGTAAAATCCTCCCCCGTATCCGATCCTTCTTCCCGCCGGATCGAACGAAACGCCGGGAACAAGCATTAAGAGATCCGATTTTTCCCGGCAGCAGTCTGCCCCTTTTTTCTCTTCTTTCGGCTCCAAAATCCCAAATGCTCCTGTTTCCAGATCATTCAACGATTCTATGTAGTAAAACTTCATCTCCCGTTTTCCGGTCACTTTAGGCACTGCGATTCTTTTTCCCGCTCTCCACGCACTTACCAGAATTTGTTCTGTACACACTTCTTTTCCCATAGATACATAACACCAGATTTCTTTCGCCTGCACAAATAAAGGATGGGAGACAACCTGCTCTGTGATCCTGTCACTGTATGTCTCCCACTCTCTGTCTGTCAGCCGGTCTCTGGCGCATAACATCTGTTTTCTAATGTCCCGCTTTGTTTCCAAATTTCTCTCCCAGATTGACGATTGTACCGTCTTTTTCTTCCACATCAATATTATTGAGCTGACTTCTCAAATTGCGTTTGAATGCATCAATATATTCCTGCCTGAGAATCTTTTGTTCTTTCTTTTCCGCATCAGTCAGTCCTTCTGCTTTTGATTTTCTATACAGTTCATTGATTCTTTTTACCTTTTGTTCGTCCATAATCTTATCCTTTCCCAAAAATTCTTTCTCCATCTTACACTATTTCTCGATTTTCGTCTACCCCGCTGTTTTTAGCTGGAATAATTTTCCAGAAATGCGTAAAGTTCCTCCTCTGTTTCAACATATTTTTTTTGCTTTACATTTGTCTGCACTTCTTTCGGCAGTTCTTCAAACGGAATGTCTGTAAATTCATAAATTGTAGATTGATCAGACAGATAGACGACCACATAGCCATGCAGTTCGGCCAGATAATATCCTTCATTTTTTTCTGCTTCTCCTTTCACAGCAACACTTCTTCGCTGTTTATCCTGCTGCCGCGCCACCTGCCTGTCCATCACATACTGGTAACTCACCTGATATCCGATCCCGAGCAGACTGACAAACACAAAAAAGGCCACAAAAAAGCCAATACAGTATTTCTTCTTCATAAAAGTCCGACTCCTTTTTTCATACAGTATTGGCTCTTTATACCGTTTTTATTCAGTTCACTTGATTTTGTCAATCCAGATATTCAATGTCATCATCATCGTCAAGTCTCTCTCCTGTGGGAAAATCTTAAAACGTTTGCAGACTCTTAAGATTCGTCCGCCCATTGGAAGTGCCAGCATATCTGACTCGGAAAGCGTTCCTACCCGGATCACCGCCACTGCGTACACCAGCATGGCAATGATGATAGAAAGTCCATTTGCCAGAAATCTTCCCGGCATCAGGCACTAAGAAGCTTATTGGACACAAATGCCGCCACTCCCATGATCAAAGCTGCCAGAAACGGTTGATATAACATGTCTTGAAATCCTGTCTGAATCCACTTGCCTTATATACATCTTTCATATTCAGTACACACATACAAAGACTGAAGATTACATTACTGAATACGAGAGAATAAATCCCCCATTTGAAAACAACCAGCATCAAAAGGACTGCCACAAGATGGATCCCCAGTGAAATCAGCGCATTCTTTGCCGGTGCAGTCAGCCGGTCCAGTCCCTGCAGAATCGAGTTTGTAACTGTTGAGGAACTGTACAACACAACTGTGATCGCCCCGGATGCCAGCATCAGTGCAGGCTCCGTTCTGGAATCTCCGTAAAGGAACTGCATGATCGGCGATGCCAGTACCACAAATCCCACAAAACAAGGAATCGCGATCAGCATGGTAAGACGGATCGTCTGATTGATCTTATTCTGCATCTGCGTCCGGTTTCTGGAGCAACTGCCGCTGTCAGTGCCGGAATAACAGATGCTGCAAGTCCGTTCGCCATCGCAAGCGGGATGTTGATCAACGTATTGTATTTTCCTGTGTAAATTCCCTGTGGAATGATATATTCTTTCAAGGTGACCCCCTGTGCTGCCATGATCTTTGCAAACAAGGTCAGGTCAATAATCTGATTGATATTATAGATTGCTGTACTGAACAGGATCGGAGCGATCGTCAGAAGAAGAACCTTCAAAATCTGCCCATATCCATCCTGATGTTTCGTGCGGTCTCTTCTCATCTGCCGCATCATCACTTTTTGAAACAGTACAAACACAAACATCAAAAACAACAGTGCGACCAGTGCTCCCGTAGCCGTTCCCGCCGTTCCTCCTGCTGCCCCATAGGCCGGTTCAAGCAAAGGATTGTCCTGCTTTTTCGCAGCTGCCATCCCCACTTTGATCATGATGCTGGCTCCTACGATATTGACTGTTGCATTGATGATCTGCTCCAAAACCTGGGAGATCGCAGTCGGAACCATAGTTCCCATTCCCTGAAAATATCCGCGCATTACACCGAGCACTGCCACGATAAACAGCGCCGGAGCCAGCACCTTGAGTGTATAGACACTAAGCGGCGATTCCATCAGATGTCTGGAGATCATATCTGCCCCCAGAAAGATTGCCAGTGCCACAACTGCCCCCACGGAAACCGCAAACATCATTGCACATTTAAAAATTCGAAAGGCGTTTCTTGGCTGGTGCATCGCCATCTTTGTGGAGACCAGCTTGGATACCGCGATCGGAAGACTGAAGGAGGACAGCATCAGTGCCATCGCATAAATCTCATATGCATATCCGAGAAATCCGTTTCCCTCATCTCCGATAATATTGGTCAGCGGAATCCGGTACAATGCCCCGATGATCTTTACAATCACTGCCGCCGCTGCAAGGATTGCTCCCTGTATCAAAAATTCATTCTCTTTCGACTGTTTTTTTCTTCTTTTGTTCTTCTGTATATCTGCCATCCGTCTCCTCCGTCACGCCCTTAAAATCTGGACTTTTTCCATGATCTCACGCTGTCTTTCTTCCATGACCAGACGCTCCTCTCTTCCATATGATCATATCCGAACAAATGAAGCATACTGTGTGCGATCAGAAATGCAAATTCCCGTTTCGGTGAGTGTCCATAGGCCTCTGCCTGTGCAAGTACCTTCTCCTTGGAAATAACAATGTCACCAAGCATCAGTTCTCCAGATTCCGGATTAAATGCTTCGGCCTCCTCTTCCACAAACGAGAAATCTCCCGGAGTCTCATATTCCAGCATCGGAAACGACAAAACATCCGTTGCCCGGTCGATCTGACGAAACTCCTCGTTCATCCGGTGGATCTCATCGTCTGTGGTCAGCAGCAGATTGATCTCTGCTTCATAAGGACATCCCTCATATTCCAATGCGGCTTCCACCACCAGATCTGCCACTTCTTTCGTTTCAAACGGAAGTGTGATTTCTCCTTCTTCTTCTAAATACAACTCATGATTTTCTCCTTTTTGTACCGCCCTTTGTACGGGTGCTCTTCTTTTCATACTCTTCATATGCCTTTACGATCTTCTGTACAAGCGGGTGCCGCACCACATCCTTGCTCGTCAGTGTGCAGATGCTGATCCCCTCCAGATTTTTTACCACCTTGACTGCTACATCCAGACCGGAAACCGTTCCTGCCGGAAGGTCCTTTTGGGTGGCATCTCCGGTGATCACGACTTTGGAACCAAATCCGATTCTTGTCAGAAACATTTTCATCTGTGCCGGCGTCGTATTCTGTGCCTCATCCAGAATGATAAACGCATTGTCCAGTGTTCTTCCTCTCATATAAGCAAGAGGTGCAACCTCGATCAGACCTTTTTCTGAATTTTTTGCAAAACTTTCCGCTCCCATGATCTGATACAATGCATCATAAAGAGGACGCAGATAGGGATCGATCTTGCTCTGAAGATCTCCCGGAAGAAATCCCAGCTTTTCTCCTGCCTCTATCGCAGCCTGGTAAGAATAATACGGCTCACTTCATTTCTCTGAAACGCTGTGATCGCCATAGCCATGGCAAGATAGGTCTTTCCGGTTCCCGCAGGTCCCAGCCCAAACGTGATCATTCCTTCCCGAATGGCATCTACATAACGCTTCTGTCCCAGCGTCTTCGGTTTGATCGGTTTTCCCTGCAGTGTGTGACAGATCAGTTCCCGATCCATCTCCACCATCGCCTCCTCCTGATCCTCATAGACCAGTGACATGGCATAATCTACATTCTGTTCCGTAATCTCATTTCCTCTTTTTGACAGAGCAGCAAGCTGATCCAATACCCGCCTTGCCTTCTCTGCATTTTTATCTTCACCTAATATCTTCACTTTGCCTTCTCTGGCGATCAGTGTCACATGAAACGTCCGCTCCAGCTTTTTTGCATACGCATCAAACTGCCCGAACACATTTCTCTCGTGCTCCGCCGGTATATCAATCATCAGTCTGAAAGACTCATCCTTCTTATTCCTTTCAATCTCTAATATTTCTGTATCTGCTTTTTTGCAATGTCTTCATTCAGGTATAAGCTCCCTTTTGCAACCGCAGATTTTTTGCCTATGTGTATTTTAACACTATTTCCCTGTATTTGAATACCTTTTTCCTTCAATTCCTTTGAAAATTGTTTGAAGTTTTCGCTCAATTTCTTTTGAATTTCTTCATTTGTATATCTTTTTTCTTTTATCTGGTATGATTTTGCAACTTTTACCCCATAAAATAGTGGAAGATGAAATTTTCTCCCAGGGTCACCTGACGTTTCATCACATATTGTTCACTTTTCGGAAAAGAATTTTTCACACTTCCAAGATGACATTCCCAGTTTTTAAATTCCACAAAAACCTGCATCCGTTTTTGGTTTTGATACCTCTTTTCTTCATAGTATGTGCTGATTTCATCCTCATATTCTGTCTGCGTGTCTGCCCTAATATCCGCATCTGCCTGCTGATACTGATATTCTACCACCTCTTTTGCATCATTGCACACCTCGATTCTGCCTGACACAAGGATATCCCCCTTTTTCACCTGATCCCCGACATGCACCATGGGAACTCCGGAACGTGTCACCATCTTTGTGATCACCCGTCCTGTTCTGCGATCAGATCACAGGGTTTTTCTTCCTTTTGCACCTCCTGAAACGTATCTTCATTCTCCTTGATCTGTATTTTCAGCCTGCTTCCATCGATGGAGGCTGAGACCCACACAATATCATCATATTTCTGCCGAATCTTCCGCACGATATCCGCGCAGTCTACCTTCCCTTTTGGCATGGCAGGTGTGATCTTCTCCTGCTCCAGAAATTGAAGCAGTACTTCATCCGTCCATTTTTCATTTCCTTCAAAATGGATATCCCAGATAAACGAAGTGTAGAACATCAACAGGAGTATACAGAGCACAGCTCCTGCGAGAAACCATGTTCTGCTCTGACATCTTGTTAGAAAAAATGGCATGCCGAAGCGTTCCACTAAAACGACCTTCGTGCGCGTTTTTCTCACGATCGGACGGATTTTCCGAAAATCCTTCAGCTTTACATACATCTCATAAGAATTTTTACAGGGCTGAAGTCCCCAGATATCGATCTGATGATGACTGCACAGATTTAAAAAACGCTCCGGGGAGTATCCCTTTATTCTGATTTTTACATATCCTCTCAAAAAACGCAGGATTCTCTGCATTGCTGTTTACCTCACATTTCATATTCAAGGGTATGGATCTTCCCTGTTATTTTCATCTCATCATTCAGATAGTACTCAATCTGCAGTCCCTTTCCGTGTACCTGGATCTGCCCTTTTTTCGTCTGTACCCGGATCAGCTCTCCTGTATATTCTAAAATTCCGCGGTAATTTTCAATACTGATTTCCCCGTTTCCGATCACAGTCACGACAGATGCCCCTAACACCACATCCTTTGGCATATTTGCAGCCGCCGCAAACCGTTCTCTTAACTTTTCTTTTTCTGCTTCTCTTTTCATATTCTGCACTGCCGTTATACGCCTCTTATCCAAAATGTATGCAGAACCTCCTCTTCCTATTCGTTTCCTGTCTTTCCCGGCTTTTTTGATTTTCCGCTGAACCACTTTCATTTTCTAAGATTTTCTTGCTTTACCACGCTAAAAGTGTTAGAATAGAACGAATGATATTTATATTAGAAAAGAGGTATTATCTATGGATTATAAAATCACAGGATACAAACCAGAAAAATTATTTCACTTTTTCGAAGACATCAGTGCCATTCCTCGTGGCTCTGCCAACGAGAAAGCAATCAGTGACTATCTCGTGGCATTTGCCGAAGAACGAAATCTGTGGTATCACCGGGATGCACTTTTCAATGTGATCATCAAAAAGCCGGCAAGCGCAGGGGCTAAAGAAAAACCGGCCGTTATGCTGCAGGGCATACGGACATGGTATGTGAAAAACTCGCAGGCGTTGCACATGATTTTACAACAGACCCTCTGGATCTGATCATAAAAGACGGCGTACTCTCCGCAAACGGCACTACCCTTGGCGGGGACAACGGAGCTGCCGTTGCATGCATGCTTGCGATCCTAGATGACGATACACTGACACATCCGGCACTGGAATGTGTGTTCACTACACAGGAAGAGATCGGATTGAACGGAGCAGAAGCACTGGATAAATCCCTTCTTTCCGCTCGTACCATGATCAATCTGGATTCCGAGGACGAGGGAGTTGCCACAGTCAGCTGTGCAGGAGGACTTCGTTTCGCTCTCACCCATCCAATCACCCGCAGTAAAAAAGAAGGGATGCTGCTCCATCTGGAGGCGACCGGACTTCTGGGCGGACATTCCGGAACAGATATCAACAAAGAACATCAGAATGCCAATCTGTTGATGGCTCGTATGATCAATCATCTGTTCCACAATACCGATGCCCTTTTAGTTGATTTTAACGGCGGTACAAAGGACAATGCCATCCCTCGTGAGACATCCGCAACTCTGTTCTATTCTGATGAAGTTGCTGCAAAAAATGCGGAAAATCTGGCTTTGGCACTCTCTGCTGACTTTTCATCCGAGATCTGTCCGTATGAGCCGGCATTTCAGTTCCTTGTAAGCACAGAAAACGGAACTGCAGATGTGATCTCTGCCGAGGATGGAAAAGCCTTTATCACGGCAATGTGTCTTGCGCCAAACGGTGTACAATTCCGCAACATGAACCTGGACGGTTTTACAGTCACTTCGTTAAATCTCGGAATTGCAGCAACTGATGAGACAAGTGCATCCCTTGTATTTGCACCACGTTCTTCTGTTGCCACACTGATGAGCGCACTCAAAGAAAAGCTCTGCCTTCTGGCAGAAACCTTCGGTTTCGAAGTCAGCATGCACGGCGAGTATCCGGGCTGGAGTTTTGCAGAAGTTTCTCCGATCCGCGATGTTTTTGTGCAAAGCTACAAAGAACTGTTCCACGATGATCTGAAGATCGAAGCCATCCATGCAGGTCTGGAATGTGGACTTTTCTCTGATGCGATCCCTGGACTAGATGCCATTGCAGTCGGCCCTACGATCCGCGGATGCCACACACCGGATGAACATCTGCCGCTGGATTCTTTCGAACGGTTCTATGAGCTCTTGACAGATGTCTTAAAAAAACTTGCATAGACTTGTTACTGTAACCAGTAACATATCCTTATTTTTGATATTATGACATCCCCGCGTTCTCTGGGGAATGCAGGGATGCTCTGATATAATAGATTTTGCTGTAATTTCAGATGGATTGGGAAAGAGATTTTGAGAAAAGAAAGGAAAAATTTATACATGTCTGATAACAAAAATAATTTCAAGCCGTATATCCCGGCCGACCGTGTCGTACCGGAGTTCACGGTAACCTCTCTCCTGATTGGTATTCTGCTCGCCATCGTTTTCGGTGCGGCGAATGCATATCTGGGTCTGCGTGTCGGTATGACGATCTCCGCCTCTATTCCGGCGGCGGTTATTTCCATGGGAATCATCCGCGTCATCCTTCGCAGAGACTCCATTCTGGAAAACAACCTTGTCCAGACGATCGGTTCTGCCGGTGAATCCGTTGCAGCCGGAGCAATCTTTACGCTCCCTGCCCTGTTCCTGTGGGCAAAAGAAGGAACGATCGATTCTCCGAGTATGATCACAATCTTTCTTGTTGCATTAGTAGGTGGTCTTCTCGGTGTTGCTTTTATGGTTCCTCTGCGTCAGGCACTGATCGTAGAAGAACACGGCACACTTCCGTTTCCGGAAGGTACTGCCTGTGCAGAAGTTCTTCTCGCAGGTGAAGAAGGCGGAAGCAAAGCAGGTACGGTATTCTCCGGTCTGGGAATCGCTGCCGCTTACAAATTTATCGCAGACGGACTGAAAGTCTTCCCAAGTGAGATTGGATATGACATCAAAGCCTATGCCGGTTCTTCCGTTGGAGTCCAGGTACTCCCTGCACTGGCAGGTGTCGGTTACATCTGCGGACCGAAGATTTCCAGCTATATGCTGGCCGGAAGTACATTGAGCTGGTTTGTACTGATGCCTGCCATCGCACTGTTCGGTGCAGATGCACAGGCAATTTTCCCTGGGACCGATCCGATTGCCCAGATGGCTCCAAGTGATCTCTGGGGAACTTACATCAAATATATCGGTGCAGGTGCTGTTGCGACCGGTGGTGTGATCAGTCTGATCAAGAGCCTTCCGCTCATTGCGAAGACCTTTAAACAGGCAATGCAGAGTATGAAAAAGAAAAGCAGTGCTTCAGCACTGCGTACAGAGCAGGACATTCCGATGCCATTCTTACTTGTTATGATCCTGGTGATCGGAATTGCCATCTGGCTGGTGCCGGCATTCCCGGTTAATCCAATCGGCGCTCTGATCGTTATTGTATTTGGATTCTTCTTTGCAACCGTTTCTTCCCGTATGGTAGGACTCATCGGATCTTCCAACAACCCGGTATCCGGTATGGCGATCGCAACACTTCTGATCGCCACATTACTTCTGAAAGCTACCGGTACAACCGGAGTGAAAGGTATGACTGGTGCCATCGCAATTGGTGGTATTATCTGTGTCATCGCAGCGATTGCCGGAGACTGTTCACAGGATTTGAAGACCGGATTTATTGTCGGTGCAACTCCAAAGAAACAGCAGATCGGTGAGATGATCGGTGTCGTTGTTTCTGCTGCTGCGATCGGATTTGTATTGCAGCTTCTGGACAATGCATGGGGATATGATCTGAAGCGATCCCTGCTCCACAGGCAACAATGATGAAAATGCTGGTAGAAGGTATCATGAGCGCAGAACTTCCATGGTCACTGATCCTGATTGGTGTCTGTGTAGCAATCGTCATGGAAATCCTGAAAGTTCCGGTAATGCCGTTTGCAGTCGGTATGTACCTTCCATTCAGCTTAAATGCCGGAATTATGGCCGGCGGACTTGTCCGTCTGTTCATGGACAAACGAAACGTCTCTGAAAAAGAGAAAAAGGCAAGCGTGGATCACGGAATCCTCTTCACATCCGGTCTGATCGCCGGAGAAGGATTGATGGGTGTCATCCTCGCAATCTTTGCCGTTGCAAAATTAGATAAGATCATCGATCTCTCCAAAAAATTCTCAATCGGAGAAATCGGAAGCTTAATTGTATTTATCCTGCTTTTATTATATCTCGCAAGAGTATGTATCAAAGGCGGAAAGAAAAGCGAATAATTTTTATTCCATTCACTGAAACAGCAGAAAACAGAAGATACGGCCTGTCGAAAGACAGGCTGTACTTATTCTTTATTATTTTAAAAAGGAGACATTATGTCAAAGAAAAAGAAGATTTCAAATCAGAATTATATGGATTTTATTGTCGTCAAAAATCCTGAGATCGAGTATGAAACAAACGACAAAGGTCAGGTTACGGTCATGATCGAATGGAGAGGATTTTATCACCGGATCGCACAGCGCTTTTTCAAACGTCCAAAGGTAAGCGCGATCAAGCTGGATGACTACGGCAGCTTTCTCTGGCAGTCAATCAATGATCAGAAAACCGTACATCAGCTCTCACTGGATCTGCAGTCACAGTTTCCAAAAATGGAAAAACCACTTGCCCGTCTGATCCGGTTTCTGGAGATTTTAAAGGATCATCATCTGATCGAGCTAAAGGAGGTTTATTGATATGTCTTTTCTTCAATATATTCCCTTTGTTCTGTTATTCGCCGCTGCCACCGCTCTTATTTACGGCTGGGGACTCTGGCGCAGTCAGAGACAGCAGCAGGACTTATCCAACCTGCTCTTTTCAAAGGGTGTCTCCAGAATTCAGAAAGCTCTGAAAAAACAAAAACAACTGTCACGTCAGGAATTAGAAGAAGCAGTCAAAGATCTGTACGCAAAACAGCCATTTTCCAGTGAACGTATCCAAGTCACCGATCCAAAACAATTTTTAGATTCTCTGCTACCTTATATGCTCCGGCAGCATCTGATCTCTGAAATCCGCCAGAACCATCAAACATATTATATGATCCGAAAATAAAATGTCCGGACAACCTTTCAACAAGGTTATTCGGACATTTAAAATTCTCTCTGATACTAAATCAATAGATATTTCAATACAAACAAGACTGCCAGTACATACATAACCGGACTGATCTTTTTCGCTTTTCCTGTCAGCAGATTCAGGAATACATAGGAGAGAACTCCCATAGAGATTCCTTCAGAAATGCTATAGAAAAACGGCATTGCTGCGATACAGATAAATGCCGGGATTCCCTCGGCTGCATCTGCAAAATTAATATCTGTCACTGCACTCAGCATGTAAAATCCTACAATCACAAGCGCCGGCGCTGTGGCGAAGGATGGAATTGCCAGAAAGATCGGTGACAAGAACAAGGACAGACCAAATAAAACAGCAGTCGTTACTGCAGTCAGTCCTGTACGTCCTCCTTCTGCAACACCGGAAGAGCTTTCTACAAATGTCGTTGTTGTAGAGGTTCCGAGTACTGCTCCTGCTGTTGTTCCAACTGCATCCGCCAGGAGCGCTCCTTTGATCCTTGGAAGCTTTCCGTCTTTATCCAGCATATTTGCCTTAGAAGAAACTCCGATCAAAGTTCCCAGTGTATCAAACAAATCTACAAACAAGAATGCAAATACGATCACAACAAATTCCAGAATCGGCACGCCTTCTAAACTGAATTTTGCAAAGATCGGAGAAAGACTTGGAATGCTGATTCCTGCACTGAAATCAGGAAGCAGTGAATAAAATCCAAGCTCCGGATTCGGAACATACAGTCCGGCAAACTGACAGATAATTCCTAATACCCATGTAATCAGAATTCCCCATAAAATATTTCCTTTTACATTTTTGACTACCATGATTCCGGTAATGATAATTCCGATGATTGCCAGCAGCACTGTGATCCCCACATCATTCATGCTTGCCGCTACGAAATCTTTGCCCCCTGCTGCCGCAGCCAGATTCTTATTGTATCCATCTAAAGAGAACAGACTTAAAAGCGTAGAGCCTCCGATCACAACCTTCGCATTTTGCAATCCGATAAATGCGATAAACAGGCCGATTCCGACCGACACCGCCTTTTTCAGATTATACGGGATTGCATCAAAGATTGCCTCGCGCACACTCAGCAGTGATAACAGAATAAAGATAATACCCTCTACCAGTACTGCTGCCAGCGCGACCTTCCAGGAATACCCCATCTGGAGTACAACCGTGTATGCAAAGTACGCATTCAGTCCCATTCCCGGCGCCAGTGCAAACGGATAGTTTGCAAAGATTGCCATACATAACGTACCGATGAACGCTGCCAGAGCTGTCGCTGTGAAGACCGCTCCGTGATCCATTCCTGCCTCTGCCAGAATATTCGGGTTTACAGCCAGAATATAGGCCATTGTCATAAATGTTGTGACACCGGCAAGAATCTCGGTTTTGACATTTGTGTTGTTTTCTTTCAAGTGAAAATTTTGTCAAGATTCATAAATTTTCCCTCCCTTTTTTATTTTGACACAGAATTATGTACACAAGTCACTATACGTTATATCATGCCGGGTGTCAATTCATTTTTTACAAAATTTTAACACTTTCTTTATTATTGTTGTTGGATTTATATATATTTTTTCTGTTTTCTATGTATTTTTACTGCAAATCTGCCAATTCCATTGTAACCTGTTGCTTTGCTTCTGTCACAATCTCTTCCGGGAATTTCATGAATTTCAACAGCTTGATCGCATTGCCGGATGTTACTGCTCCCGGATACAGCCTGTAATCAAAATAAATATCATCCTCTCCGATCCGCTCTGTAAATGATAGTTTTCATAAGTACCTTCCAGCAATACTGTCAATTCATAATCATGGGACGCAACCATCACAAGACAATTCTGTCTCTGCATATAATCCAGAATCGCTTTGGATGCCGCAATTCGCTCTTTCGTGTTGGTTCCTTTCAGGATCTCATCAATAATGCAGATCGTCAGCTTCTCTTCTGAAAAGCGCTCCAGCATTCTTCTTAGATATTTCATTTCTTTCAGAAAATAACTCTCCCCCTTCATGATGTCATCCCTCACTGCCATGGAAGTCATAATCTGTCCCGGATGCATCTGAAACCGCTTTGCCGTGCAGGTACAGATTGTCTGGGCAAGAATGAGATTGATTGCCACTGCTTTGATCCATGTCGATTTTCCGGATGCATTGCTGCCTGTGATAATACAGTTTCGACTCCAGTCCATGGAATTACTCACCGGTTCTTCGATCAGAGGATGATACATCTCTTCCATGTGTACAGATCTTTCAGAATGAAACTCCGGCTCAGTATAAAACGGAAGACTTTTCCGAAAAGATGCAATACTGATTGCCGCATCCAGGCGCCCGATCTCTTCAAACAGCTGCAGATAACTCTCTCGTTTGTTCTCCAGCCATTTCACACTCTTTTCATAGGATATGAGCTGCCAGAGTGTAATCCCGAACAGGTAATCCAGAAACACCCCCTGATCGCTGGAATAGCTGTTTCGCCTCATAGCAGACATCTTTCCAATCAGCTTATCCAGTTTTCC
>ENA-OQDE01000123-OQDE01000123.1-human-gut-metagenome-genome-assembly--contig:-NODE-123-length-48860-cov-6.782201_pt1 | contig 48860 bp, 49 predicted proteins | sample MGYA00242768_ERZ504595 | MGnify/ENA primary metagenome ERZ504595 (study PRJEB26092, sample SAMD00036307) | human gut metagenome | host: Homo sapiens | study: EMG produced TPA metagenomics assembly of...
CCGAACTGGAAGCCGCGTTTGAGGAGGGTCTCGGCTTCGACGGTTCCGCCATCGAGGGCATGACCGCGTGTCCGAAGACGATATGATCGTTCAACCCGATCCCTCGACGTTCCAGATCCTGCCGTGGCGCGGTGGCCCGCAAGGTACCGCCCGCATGTTCTGCGACATTCTGACCCGGACGCGAGCCTTCGCTCGGCGATCCACGTCACGTGTTGAAGCGCACGCTCGCCAAAGCCAAGGACAAGGGCTTCACGTTCTACGTGCATCCGGAAATCGAGTTCTACCTGTTCGAAAGCCAGGACGACTGGTCCAAGGCCCCGACCCCGATCGACGAGGGCGGCTACTTCGACCACGTGCCGCGCAGCCCAGGCATGGACTTCCGCCGCGCCACCGTGAACATGCTCGAGCAAATGGGCATCTCGGTGGAATACTCGCACCATGAGGCGGGGCCAGGCCAGAACGAGATCGATCTGCGATACGCGGACGCGCTCACCATGGCCGACAACATCATGACATTCCGTACGGTGGTCAAGGAGATTTCCTTGGAGCGTGGCATTCACGCCAGCTTCATGCCCAAGCCCCTGGCCGACGCGCCCGGTTCCGGCATGCACACGCACCTGAGCCTGTTCGAAGGCGATTCCAACGCCTTCTACGAGGCCGGTCAGGAGTTCAACATGTCCCTGACCGCCCGCCAGTTCGCCGCCGGCATCCTGTACCATGCGGCCGAAATCTGCGCGGTCACCGACCAGTACGTCAACTCGTACAAGCGCCTGTGGGGCGGTAACGAGGCACCAAGCTACATCTGCTGGGGCCACAACAACCGTTCCGCGCTGCTGCGTATCCCGCAGTACAAGCCGGGCAAGGGCAACTCCGCGCGCATGGAGTTCCGTGCGCTCGACCCGGTGGCCAACCCATACCTTGCCTACTCGGTGCTGCTGGCCGCCGGTCTCGATGGCATCGATAAGCAGATGCAGCTGGGCGAACCCACCAGTGATGACGTGTGGGAGCTCACCGACGGCGAACGTCAGGCTATGGGTATTCAGCCGCTGCCGCGCTCGCTGGACGAGGCGCTGAAGATCATGGAGAAATCCGATTTCGTGGCCGACGTGCTCGGCGAACACGCCTTCGGCTACTTCCTGGACAACAAGCACCAGGAATGGGAGGAGTACAACCAGCAGGTCACGCCTTACGAGCTGAAGAAGTATCTGCCGAAGCTGTAATCGCAAGCGTTGCACATGTGCCGAACCCCGTCGATGATTGGTCATCGGCGGGGTTTTCTATGGCGTGTCGTTGTGGTGGGTAGCGGGCAGAGGCGGGAAAAGTGTTATCGCTGAGTTGATACGAAAAAACGATTGACGTAACCGACGAATCAGCTTGTAGTACGAGCGAGAGCACTCAAGAGAGCACCCATGACGAACGCACCTGCGAACACCGCGCGCACCGGCCGGCACTTGGGTGGCCGATACCTTTGGTTGGCGTGTCACCTTTGCCTTGGTTTCGGTGCTCACCGCCGTGCTGATGGCATCGATGGCAGTGTCTCTGCCACGTAGCTCGCATCCGGCGAAGATCGGTTTCCTGAGGCAATTCCGCCTGTTCTTCGACCGCCGCATCCAGCTCGGTGTGGCGGATGTGGTCTTCGGCGCAGCGCCTCCTATGTCTTCTACACGTATCTTTCGCCGATCATGCGCGACGAAATCGGCGTGCCCGAACGCTATATCAGCATCGGCTTGGTGATTTACGGCTGCGCCTGCCTGTGGAGCAACCTGTACGGCGGCAAGCTGGCCGACAAAGGTCATGGCGTGGAACCATTGACCCACATTCGACCGATCTACTGCGTGCAGGCCGTCTGCCTGTGTCTGCTGGCTTTCGCCTCGCTGCTGGCGGTTGGCGCCACGACCTGCTGCTCCATACGTCGAACGCTGACAGTGTTGGCCGAGTCCAATCGGACAAGACCGGTCAGCTGCCGTTATCAGCTTCGCGGCGAACCGAACCAGCTGGTGTAGATAAGCGCGAAGTTGCGGTTGCCATAACTGGAGCAGGAATCGCCGGTACCGTTGCCAGCGGCCAGTGCGGCGATGTTCGGCTGGTAGGGCGTATAGATGTAGAGCAGGGCGGTCGCCTTGTTCTCGATATACACTTGTGCGCCGCCGCATGCCGCGTTCGGATGATATTGGATGTAGTTGAGATTGTGCGCCGTATACCCGTACTGTTCCTCGTGCTCGAGATAGTAACGGTACCGCTTGGCCGCGCCATACACCTGCCGAAAGAATCCGGCATAGGTGGGATCGCAGTCGGCGGTATCCGGACAGTTCAACCCCATCGCCGCCATAAGCTGATAGTCGCTGGGATCGACGGCAGTGACCAGATGCTGCTCCTTCTGCATCACGGTGAGCAGTACTTTCTGGCTCACCTTGCAGGCGCGGGCCGACTGGTCGATGATTGCCGCCGCCGACTCGCCTTTGGTGCCTGTATAGTCCGTGCACAGGCCTTCGCCTGACTCGTTCGATGTGTCGAAGGTCATCGCGGCCAGCGAGCCGCCTTGTGTGTCCAAAAACGATTGGACTTCGGCCTGACTCATCGCCGAACCGTTGAAGAACTGACCATCCGAAATAATATTGCCCGGATTGAAATCGTATGTTCGCGTCAGTTCCAGCTGTGCCGCCTCGGCTGCGCGAACCTGTGCCCGCCAGTTTGTGAAACGAACCAGCCGGCCACCAGCGCTACGACAACGACCACCGCCACCGTGGGAATCAGCACCATCTTGATACGGGTCGCCAGTTCGCCTTACGCCAGGAACGCTTCAGAGCATTGATCGGACCGTGCCTACGATTGCGTTTCCTGTTCCGATTGCCGAGGCGTCCGCGCACTTGCCCACGCTGTGATGACGGCTTGCGCGTGCGCTGGCGCGTGGCCTGGCGACTTGTTTGCCGTCCGGTCACGCCAGCGCTTTCTTGATACGGTTGAGCGAAGCCGGCCCCTTGGTGCCAAGCTCCTGCGCCCATAGGGACACGTAGAACTCTTCAAGCATCCAACGGGCCTGTTCGGCCTGCTTCATCAATGCCTCATGCTTCGGGCCGGCCGGCTCCGCCTTGGCACGGGCCAACGCCTTATCAACCACCTGACGGGCCTCGTCGGCCTGCCAAGCCCACTTGACATCACGGTTCTTATCGGTTTTCGCCTTATTGAGTCGGCTCAGATCGGCTCTCAAATATCGGCTCAACGACTTCAGCGCATCCGGGGGAGTGCGCCCGATGAATCCGGGGTAGACGAGCGTGGCGATATGGTCGCGAATCGACTGCAACACCGAAAGCATCGGCAGATCAGCTTGCCGCCAGTGGCCTTGTCGACCTCGGCATAAGCCTTGAGTACGGCGATCACGTCATGCGCCACCTGATAGACGGTGTCCTCGTACACTTCGCGCACATCGAGCACCGCATTGGCTAACGCCTCATCGTCCGAGAGCCTGTCGACATTCGGCATCAGCCGTTTGACCGTGGCCAGCTGCAGGTCTTCGACCAGATCCTTGGTGGACTTGTACGGAGCAGAAGCCAGCATCAACGCCTCGGTACCCAGCCAGCGCGACGAAATGCGTTCGGCCGGCAATCGCAACGCATCCAATGCGCCACGCCAGAGCATCGTGGCCCGGGACTCGGTGGTGGCACCCGCCTTATGCAACAGGTTCGCCTGACTGACCAGCTTGCCCTGTTCTCCAGCCTGATCGGCCTGCTTCTTGACCATTTGACGGGCCGACGCCTCCGCCTGCGCGGCGAACTTGCGTTGCAGCGCCTTCAGATCCTTGGACACACCCAGCACCTTGATGGGGCCGCGCGCATGCCGGCGTCCACGAGGGTGCTTGCCGGCCGGCAGTTGCTGCTCCACCGAGAACGTGACTCTGAGATACGGGGAAAGACGCTCGACCAGTTCCGGCCCCAACACTTCGGATGAATCTGCGCACCCTTGGTGGCGATGGCCGCTTGGTGAACACATGTGCCAGATCGGGCCAGCCAACGGTCGTGCCATCCTCATCCACCGGCGGCAGATTCGGCTTCTGCTGCGAGCCCGAGCCCGGCAGATCCGGGTAATGCTCGTCGATCCAGTCACGAATCGCACGCGCGGCATCCGGGCTGGCACGAACTGGACGCGCAGCTGCTTGGGCAGCGCTTGATCATCGACAGGATCAGCTCATCCAACAGACCCGGCACATTCCATGTGAACTGGTCGGGCGTGATACGCGAGAGCGCCTTCAACGGCACATGCACGGTGACGCCGTCGGCCGGGTCGGCCGGATCGTACACGTAGCTCAGACGCAGGTCGATGGGTTGGCCGTCCGATCCGGTCGTATGCCAATGGTCGGGGTAATCGTCCAGACTCACCGAATCGCTGGATGCCAGACGCTCCACCTTGGCCGGGTCGAAATCAAGCAGATTCGGCTGACGGTCATGCTCGGACTTCCACCATTTCGCCAGATCGGCCACGCTGGTCACATCGTTGGGAATGACCGCGTTGTAGAAGTCGAACAGATCCTCGTCGGACACGGTATCCGCCAGCTGGCGGGTGCGGCTCGCATCATCGGCGGCATCCTCGAGAATGTCGCGGTTTTTGCCCACGAAGTCGTCGTAACTGAAACGCTGCTGAATATCGCCCTCGACCAGACCCTGGCGAATCAGGAAGTCGCGCGCCTCAAGTGGATTGATGCGTCCCCACTGCACGGCACGGTCCTGTACGATCGGCAGACCATACAGCAGCACGCGCGCGGTGGCCACAGCCGAGCCACGCGAACCCGACCAGTGCGGCTCCGCATACGTGGTGCGGGTCAATTGGCCGGCCAACGGTTCGGCCCACGCGGGGTCGATGGCCGCCGAATAGCGGGCCCACAGGCGAGAGGTTTCCACCAGTTCGGTGCTCATCACCCATGACGGGGTCTTCTTGGCCACGGCGGAAGCGGGGAACAGGGCGAAACGGGTGCCGCGTGCGCCCTGATAATCGTTCTTCGACTGCTTCTGGGCGCGTTTCATCGCACGGGCGCGCGCCGAACCGGTCAGCCCCGCGAAATCGGAGGCCTTGGGCTCGCGCACCACCTGCATGCCCATCATCGACAGCAATCCGGCGAGCATCGACTTGTGGATGCCGTCCGCATCCCACGCGCAGCACAGCGAATGCGCGGCCTGCTGATTCAACGGCAGCTGGCGGATCTCCAAGCCTGGGCGGGAGGCGGGCAGCGGGTCGCCGACCTTGAACTTCAGCTCCTTGCACATCTGGCGTAGCTGGGAGACGAGATCTTTCCACTGGCGCATCCTCAGCCAGCTGAAATACTCGGTTTTGCAGATACGGCGCAGCGCGTTGTTGCTCGGGTCGCCGTCTGCTTGGAACACGCGGTCCCAGATATTCAGGGCCGTCAGGAAGTCGGAGGTCTCATCCGCATACCGGTTGTGGATGCGGTCGGCATCCTCACGCTTGTCGTCCGGGCGTTCACGTGGGTCCTGCAAGCTCAGGAACGCCACGACCACGAGCACCTGGGCCAGAAGATTCGGCGAACCGGTTTTCGCGGCCTCGATAACCATACGTCCCAGACGCACGTCGATGGGGATGCGCGCCAGCTGACGACCGGTATGGGTGAGCGTCACCTCGCCGCGCTTGCGGCCGATGGCCTTGAGCTCGGTGAGCTCATTGAAACCGTCCGACACGGCCTTCATATCCGGCGGATCGATGAACCCGAAGTTCGTGACGTCCTCGGCCGTGCGGGCCACGCCCACCGACAGCATGTGGAGTACCACGGCACCCAGCGAGGTACGCAGGATTTCCGGCTCGGTGAAGCGCGGACGGGTCTCGTAATCCTCACGCGAATACAGGCGGATCGCGATGCCGTCGGCCACACGGCCGCATCGGCCGGACCTCTGGTCGGCACTGGCCTGGCTGATCGGCTCGATCGGCAGACGCTGAACCTTTGCGGTCTTCGAATACCGGGAGATACGGGCGGAACCGGGGTCCACCACATACCGGATACCGGGCACGGTCAGCGAGGTCTCAGCCACATTGGTGGCAATGACGATGCGCTGGTGAAGGTGCGATTCAAACACCTTATGCTGGTCGGCGGCGGACAGTCGCGCGAACAGCGGCATGATCTCGATGGCATCCGGCCGGCGCATGTCGTCGGCGCGCGGGCCGTAATGATGCCGCAGTGCGGCCTCGAACTCGTGGATGTCGCGCTCGCCGGAGGCGAAGACAGAATATCGCGGGGACCGCGCTCGTGGGAGGAGTGAATCACCAGCTCGGTGCAGGCTCGAGCCACGGCGGTAGGCATATCGGTGATGCCGTCATCGGCATAGGAGGCACCGGACCGGCCGCGGGGCCGGTCGGAATCGGATTCCGCGATGGCGCTGGCCAGCTCGTCGTAATCGGCGTCGCCGGGGCGGGCGCCCACCGCGAATCCCGGCACTTCGCGCATCAACGCGGGCGCGGTGCCAAGCGGCTCGTAGACCACCTGCACGGGGAAGGTGCGGCCGGAAACCTCGATTACCGGCACCTTCTCATGCAAGGCGTGCTCGAAATGCTCCTGGAACTTGACCGAATCGATGGTCGCGGAGGTAATGATGAGCTTCAGATCGCGGCGCTGAGGCAGCAGTGCCGTCAGATAGCCGAGCAGAAAGTCGATGTTAAGACTGCGCTCATGCGCCTCGTCGATGATGATCGTATCGTATCGGGTGAGTTTCGGATCGCGCTGGATCTGGGCGAGCAGAATACCGTCGGTCACGACCCTCAATCGTGTGCCGGGCGAGCTTTCGTCGGTGAAACGCACCTGATAGCCGACCTCGTCACCGAGCTTCACGCCCATCTCCGAGGCGATACGTTCGGCCACCGTGCGTGCGGCGATACGGCGAGGCTGGGTGTGCACGATCTGCTTGCCGTGCGTGCCACGGCCAAGCTCAAGCAGGATTTTCGGCAGCTGTGTGGTTTTGCCCGAACCGGTCTGGCCGGACACAATAACGACTTGGGAACGTTTGACCGCGCTGGCTATCTCATCACGCGCGGCAGATACGGGAAGTTCTGCGGGATACTCATATTTCATGACGAACTTCAATGATACGGAAGCCCTTGGAGCTCGCGTATTTGCTCGCAGTGAACCCCTCGCCGAGCGCATCGTCCAGCCAGGGGATCAGCGAATCGGAACCGAGATTCTTCTGCACTACGAGATAGGCGGCACCGCCCACCTTGAGCTTCGGCAGCCAAGCCATAAGCAATGTATGCAGCGCTTCCTTGCCGACTCGGATCGGTGGGTTCGACCAAATCACATCAAACGTGAGGTCGCTCGGCACCGTCTCGCAGAACGCCGGCTGGTTCTCGGCAGGCAGGGGAGTGCTGGACTCGTCCACCTGAGCCGTATGAATGTTCGTGTGGCCGTTCGCCTGTGCGTTGGCATGGGTCAGGTCCACCGCGCGCTCGTTGACATCCACCGCCCACACGTTCGCTTCGGGCGACTCAAACGCCAATGTCAGGGCGATAGGGCCCCAGCCGCAGCCCAAATCCAGAAAATCGCCGGTAAGCGGCGGCTCGGCGCATGCTTCAGCAATACCGACGTACCGAGGTCCACGCGCGAGCCGGAGAACACGCCGTTCGACACCTGAGCGGTCGCCTCATGGCCGCGCAACGTTACGTTCAATGTGCGGCGCACATCCTTCGATGCGGGTTCCGCAGAGAAATACTGTTCTGCCATGGTCGCTCCATTTCTGCGGGATTCGCCGCTCTCGTATGCCGACCTGTATCAGCCGGCCTATGCCGGTACGTGCCGATCTATGCCAGCATGTCACCTCATGTGATGATAATAAAGGACCATAGAAGAATCGTGAACCATTCCAACCAAACGAGGCGCACTTGACCGACAACACCCAGTACACCGACATCAACCGCGGCAACAACGACGTTACCCCTGAAGGTGTGCTGGCCGAGCAGTCCGAAGTGTTGCTCGACGACAGCCAGCGCGCGACCGGCTGGCATGAGGACGCCAACCAGGAATGGGAGGAGCGCGAGGCCCGCAACGAGCTCAAGCATGTCGCCGGTCTCGGCGAGCTGCAGGACGTCACCGAAGTCGAATACCGCAAGGTGCGTCTGGAACGTGTGGTGCTCGTCGGCGTCTGGTCGTCCGCCGTCACCACGCAAGCCAAGGCCGAGGAATCATTGAGAGAGTTGGCGGCGCTCGCCGAAACCGCCGGTGCGGTGGTATGCGATGGTTTGCTGCAGCATCGCTCCAAGCCGGATGCAGCCACGTACGTTGGTTCCGGCAAAGCCAAGGAGATTGCCGGCATCGTGGCGCGTGAGGAAGCCGATACGATTATCGTGGACGACGACCTGCCGCCGTCACAGCGCCGTGCATTGGAGGACGCCGCCAAAGTCAAGGTGGTGGATCGCACCGCGGTGATTCTGGACATCTTCGCCCAGCACGCCACCTCGCGTGAAGGTAAGGCGCAGGTGGAGTTGGCGCAGCTCGAATACATGCTGCCCCGACTGCGTGGTTGGGGTGGTTCGCTGTCCCGTCAGGCCGGCGGTCGCGCGGCCGGCGCGGATGCGGGCATCGGATCGCGAGCCCGGGCGAGACCAAAATCGAAATGGACCGTCGTGTAATTCGCACGCGTATCGCCAGACTGCGCCGTCAGATTCGTGAGATGGCCCCGGCACGTGAGGTCAAGCGCGGTTCACGCCGTCGCTTCGGCCTGCCCACAGTGGCCGTGGTCGCTACACGAACGCCGGCAAATCCTCGTTGACCAACCGTCTGACCGGTTCGGCCGAACTGGTGGAAAACGCGCTGTTCGCCACATTGGACACGGCCGTGCGCCGCGCCAAAACCCGCGACGGACGCGCTTACGCCTACGTGGACACGGTCGGCTTCGTGCGCCGCCTGCCCACCCAGCTGGTCGAGGCGTTCAAATCCACCTGGAAGAGGTGGCCGAGGCCGACGTGATCCTGCATGTGGTCGATGGCTCCCACCCTGACCCGTTCTCTCAGGTCGACGCGGTCAATGACGTGTTGGCGGACATCGAAGGCACGGCCTCGATTCCGCGTATTCTCGTATTCAACAAGGCCGATCAGGCGGACGAGGCGACTCGTGAACGACTCGCCGCGCTGCAGCCAGATGCGTTCATCGTCTCCGCCTATACCGGTGAGGGATTGGACGAGCTGCGTACCGCGGTCGAAAGTCTGCTGCCGGTCCCGCATGTGCATGTCAACGCTCTGCTGCCGTATACCGCTGGCTCCCTGATCTCTCGTGTACGCGAATACGGCAAGGTAGACAAGGTGGAGTACCGCGATGATGGCATACAGCTTGAAGCGGACGTTGATGCCCATCTTGCCGCTCAGGTGGTCGAACAGTCCATTGACTAACGTGATAAACATCACAGTATATTCGTGAGCGCTAACAACCGTTGAAAACATTACCATACGGTTGTCAAACAGGGTGGTGTGCCGGTAGCAAAACGTCTTAGCGGGTTTATAGAGTGAAGACGTTAGTTACAAGGCCTGCCATTCATCAGCAGACCGCCTTTGAAGAGAGGTTCATCCATCATGGCGGAAACTACCGTTAAGCCACGAAGCTTGCTGTTATTGGTGCCGGTGCCGTTGGCTCCACCCTCGCCTTCGCCGCTGCCCAGCGTGGCATCGCTCGCGAGATCGTGCTTGAAGACATCGCCAAGGAGCGCGTGGAAGCCGAAGTGCTCGACATGCAGCATGGCTCCAGCTTCTACCCGACCGTGTCCATCGACGGTTCCGACGATCCTGAGATCTGCCGCGACGCCGACATGGTCGTCATCACCGCTGGTCCGCGTCAGAAGCCGGGTCAGTCTCGTCTTGAGCTCGTTGGCGCTACCGTCAACATCCTCAAGGCCATCATGCCGAACCTGGTCAAGGTGGCTCCGAACGCCATCTACATGCTCATCACCAACCCGGTCGACATCGCTACCCACGTGGCTCAGAAGCTCACCGGTCTGCCCGAGAACCAGATCTTCGGTTCCGGCACCAACCTGGACTCCGCTCGCCTGCGCTTCCTGATTGCCCAGCAGACCGGCGTCAACGTCAAGAACGTGCACGCCTACATCGCCGGCGAGCACGGCGACTCCGAAGTCCCGCTGTGGGAGTCCGCCACCATCGGTGGCGTCCCCATGTGCGACTGGACCCGCTGCCCGGCCACGATCCGCTCGACGCCGACAAGCGCGAGGAGATCCACCAGGAAGTCAAGAACGCCGCTTACAAGATCATCAACGGTAAGGGTGCCACCAACTACGCCATCGGCATGTCCGGCGTCGACATCATCGAAGCGTCCTGCACGACACCAACCGCATTCTGCCCGTGAGCTCCATGCTCAAGGACTTCCACGGCATCTCCGACATCTGCATGTCCGTGCCGACCCTCCTCAACCGTCAGGGCGTCAACAACACCATCAACACCCCGGTCTCCGACAAGGAGCTCGCCGCTCTGAAGCGCTCTGCCGAGACGCTGAAGGAAACCGCCGCCCAGTTCGGCTTCTGATAAAAAATCGCTGTACGGAGCGCCTTTCGCACCGCACAAGACTCGACCTACCTTTGTAGGCCTTCACCTTGTGCGGCACGAAAATCGCACACGTACAGCGATTTTTTATACCCTGCTGAATGCTCCGTTGGGAGCATTTTTTATTCGTGGAGTTCGTTGGAGGAGGGGGAGCTATAGCCTCGGGCTCGAGCTGGAAGGTGGTGTGGGGGACCGAGACCGGGAAGTGCTCGCGCAGGCAATCCTGCAGTTGGGTGAGGATTGTGGCGGCATCTTCCATGGTGAGGTCTTTGTCGACTACCACGTGGGCCATCAGAATCGGCATGCCGGTGGACACCGTGCTGGCGTGGAGGTCATGCACGGCAAGCACATGCGCACGTCTTCCAGATGTTCGCGTACCTTATCGAGGTCAAGTCCATCCGGTGTTTCCTCCAGCAGCACCTTGACCGCGTTGTGCAGCAACTTGATGGCGCGCGGAATCATCATCAGTGCGATGACGGCACCGGCCACGGCGTCGAAGCCATTCCATCCGGTGGGGATCATTACCAGGGCAGAGGCCACCACGGCCACCGAGCCAAGTGCGTCATTCATCACCTCGAGGAACGCGGCCTTCATATTCATGTTGTCTTCGCGCTGCGAGGCAAGGATGAAAATCGAGATGATATTTGCGGCAAGACCCAGAATGCCCACGAACAGCAGCAAGCCGATATCGTCGATTTCCGCTTTGGAACCGCCGAACAGACGCATGCCGGCTCCATCAACGCATAGATGCCAACGACGAGCAGCACCACGGCACCTGCGGCAGCGGTGAGCACCTCAAGCCTGGCCCAGCCCCAAGTACGAGTGTTGCTGGGCTTGCGGCGCATCAGTATGGCGGTGATTGTGGATGCCGCCAGCACGGACATGTCGGTGAGCATATGACCGGCATCCACCAGCAGGGCCAATGAGCCGGTTAAGACAGCCGACACCACTTCGATGAGGAAGACCGAACCGGTTACGGTCAACGTGGCAATCAGCCTACGCTGGTGCGCGGCAGGGTTTACGGATGTGGATGGTGCGGGTGCATGGGTATGAGCCATATGTACTCCTTCGCTCTATCGAGTTGAAACCGCTTCTCATTTCCATTTGCGATATGGTCTGAATACGACGAAACCCCGGCGCGAGGCCGGGGTTTCGTAAGCTGTGCGTGACTATAGCACGACCAGCGCGATTCGGTGCACGCTGATCAGCTGGTGGCGAACAGGCTACAATTTGCGCAGCACGGTGACCACCTTGCCCATAATCGTGGCATGTGTGCCGTCGATGGGCGAGTATGCGGGGTTGTGCGGCATCAGCCAGACATGGCCGTTTTCCTTGCGGAAGGTCTTCACCGTGGCCTCGTCGTCCAGCAGAGCGGCGACGATATCTCCGTTGACGGCGGAATTCTGTTCGCGCACCACCACATAGTCGCCATCGCAGATAGCGGCATCCACCATGGAATCGCCGTGGACTTCCAGCATGAACAGGGTGCCGGAGCCGGTCAGCCGTTCCGGCAGACGCATGACGTCGTCCACATGCTGTTCGGCGGTAATTGGCACGCCGGCGGCAATACGGCCAACGAGCGGCACATCGTGTGATTCGGCAATGGCTTCGGCGGGGAATTGGTATATCTCCGCCACATTACTGGTGCTGGTTGCCTCTTCGCTGGCTTGGGAGGGCTTTTCGGCATTCGGGGCGGATCCTGCCACCACCTCGATGGCGCGACCCTTGTTCGCGTTCATGCGGATGAAGCCCTTGTCTTCCAAAACTTGTAGCTGATGCTTGACCGAAGACGGACTTTTGAGCCCGGCGGCATTTCCGATTTCCCGGAAAGAGGGAGCGAAGCCTTGTTCGTCGATATGCGTGCGAATGGCGTCCAACACTTTGCGCTGGCGGTCGGTCAGGGTGGACTCGTCCGGCTTCTGCTTGGGGGAGAAGGGAATGGTGCTCACGTCAGGGCTCCTTTCGTTATGTCACCAGCATAACGTGTTGTTCGTGTGAAATCAAACATCTGTTCGAGTTTCGACTTGACCGTGTCGAACGTTTGTGCCATTATAAGAACAGTTGTTCGATAGAACATCTGTTCGAGAGAGGTGGTCGTGATGACTGGTTCAATGGTGATGGCCCCGGCCCGTAGCGCACGTGTAGCTATGCAGCATGCTGGAACGTCCCGCCGGAATGTGCGTGGGAAGATTATCGCAGTGATGGTCGCCTTGGCGCTGGCCTGGTGTGGTTTCGGCGCGCTTACCGCTCAGCGGGCCCAATCGGATACGGGGGCCACGCAGGTGACCAGTTATATCGTGCGGCCGGGGGATACGCTTTGGTCATATGCTTCGGCTATCACGCCTGCTGGTCATGATGTATCGGAAACGGTGGATGAGCTGATTGCGTTGAACAATCTTGAGTCCGGATCATTGCAGGCCGGGCAGCGCATTATTGTTCCGGTTGAGTAAATGAAACCCGAGCGGCATGGTTTTTCCGCCCGTACACGTTATTCTGGGGAGCATGCATTGTCCTTTTTGCCAGAACCCCGACACCAAAGTCATTGATACGCGCATTAGCGATGACGGTCATTCCATCCGACGGCGTCGCGTATGCCCGAAATGCAGTAAGCGTTTTACCACGGTGGAAACCAGTATGCTGCTGGTCACTAAACGTTCGGGTGGCGTGGAGCCATTCAGTAGAGACAAAGTGATTTCCGGCGTACGCAAAGCTTGTCAGGGGCGGCCGGTCAGAGAAGAGGATCTGAAGCTGCTGGGACAGAAAGTCGAAGAGGATCTTCGCTCCCGAGGCCTTGCTGAAGTCACCTCAGATGAAGTGGGCAAAGCCATCCTGAAACCGTTGCGTGACTTGGATGTGGTGGCGTACCTTCGATTCGCGAGTGTGTACCAGAACTTTGCAGGTCTGGAGGATTTCCAAAGCGCCATTGATGGTTTGCGTGAATAATATGCGAATGCCATGCACCGTGATATGCGAGTGATTCGCAAACCATGGTGCGAGCCAATCATGAAGCCCAGCACTTATGAAAGAGACCCGTCATGATGACGGGTCTCTTTCATATCAATCGAGGATGAGCTGCGTCAGCTGATGACACGCATGCGAATGGTGCCTTCGATGTTGCGCAGTGCTTCAAGCGTGGCGGCGCTGGGCTTCTGAGCCACGTCGGTGACCACATAGCCAAGTTCGCCTTCGGTTGCCAGCGACTGGAAGGAAACGTTGATGTTCTCCTCGCCGAGCACATGATTGACATGAGCCAGCACACCAGGAAGATTGTCGTGCAGATGGGCGATACGGCACACACCCTTGCACTCACCGAGGTTGATCTGCGGTAGGTTCACGGACAAGGAGGTAGAACCCTTGAACCAGTAATCCTCAAGACGCTGAGAGACGAAATGGCCGATGGATTCCTGAGCTTCCAAGGTGGAGCCGCCAATATGAGGAGTCAGAATCATATTGTCTTCATTGGCCAGTGAGGTCTCGAACGGATCTCCGCTCTTCTTCGGTTCAACGGGGAACACGTCGACCGCCGCGCCAGACAGATGGCCGGAATCGAGGTGCTGCTTCAGAGCTCCCAGATCGGCGACGAAACCGCGCGAAAGGTTAATGAAAATCGCGTCCTGCTTCATGTGGGCGAATTGGTCTTCGCCGAAGAATCCGGTGTTCGACTTGCGGCCATCCACGTGCAGGGTCACGGCATCGGACTGTTCCAGCAGTTCGTTGAGGGTGTCGCAACGGTGGGCATTGCCCAGTGCCAGTTTCTCCTCAATGTCGTAGAACACCACGCGCATGCCGAGGGCCTCGGCCAGTACCGACAGCTGGGAGCCGATGTTGCCGTAGCCGATGATGCCGAGGGTCTTGCCTCGCACTTCATGCGAGCCGGAAGCGGACTTGTCCCACAGGCCATGCTTGATGTGATGCGTGTGTGCGGGAATGCGGCGCATCAAGCAGATGATGTCGCAGATCACCAATTCCACCACGGAACGGGTGTTGGAGTAGGGAGCGTTGAACACGGCGATGCCACGCTTGCCGGCATGTGCCAGATCGACCTGATTGGTGCCGATGCAGAAGCAGCCGATGGCGCTTAGCGTAGGACGCGCATCCAGCACGCGGGCTGTGACGTTGGTCTTGGAGCGTACGCCCACCAATCCACGCCATCCAGCGCATCGATGAGTTCGTCCTCGCTCAGGGCTCCCTTCATGGTCTCGACTTCGAAACCGTGATCACGCAGCGATTTGGCCGCATCGGGGTGAATGTTTTCCAATAACAGTGCTTTGGGCATGCTTCATACCTTAGATGTTCAGGGACTTTTCGTCCGCTTTTGTCCGAACTATAACCAGTTTCTGGGTCGGCCTGGTCATTGCCACGTACAGGTCCGAGGCGGCGACCAGGCGGCTCGGCGCGTCATCCTCGATGAGACCGGGCTCGACCACCACGACGGCATCGAACTCCAGACCCTTGACCGTTTCAGTGCCGCAGACGCTGATTTGCTCATCCCATTCGGGCTGCTCGATGAGCCTTGCGTATTCGGCCGGGTCAAGAATGACAGCCAGTTTGCGGCGCACGGCATCGCGCACCGGGGCGATGAGATTATCCGGACAGATGACGGCGATGCGGCCGGTGCCGTCTGCCGAAACGAATTGTTCGGCAAGCTGCGCCGCCTGCTCGGCCGTCGTTTCCAGCAAGGACGACATGTCGGGCACCACATTGCGGGACACCGAATCGGGGATGGTGCGCACCGCATTGACCGTGGAGATGTAGAGGCCTTCCTCCTCGGCAAATCGTGAGGCAAGTTCGGAAACTTCCTGCGGATTACGGTAGTTGATGGTCAACTCGTTCAAATCCCAGTGGCTTTCGCCGAACAGGCGGTTCATCGATTTGCTCCAGCGTCGGGTGCCACCCAGCGCCGAAGTCTGCGCCACATCGCCCACGATGGTGAACGAGCGGGAGGGGCAACGGCGGATCAACATACGCCAGTCCATGGCGGTCAATTCCTGCGCTTCATCGACCACGATGTGCCCGTAGGTCCATTCACGGTCGGCCGCGGCCCGCTGCGCGGTCAGCTCAGCGTCGTCCCCGTTCATCTGGTCGAGCAGCATCTGACTGGAGACGATGCCTCCACCCAGACCGGTCGCGGCCAGAGTGTCTTTGGCATACTGCTCTTCGGCGGCACGACGTGCGTCGCGGCGGACTGGCGGGCCACCGCCTTGGGATCGGGGCCCAGCATATCCATTGCTTCGTCGAGCAGCGGAATATCGGAGCGGGTCAACGGGGAGCCTTTGGGGCGGGCAAGTGCCGCGATGTCGTTGTCGGTCAGCCAACCAGCCAGAGACTTCAGACGTTCGGGATGGGCGAACAGCTGATCGATGAGCCATGGGGCGGTCATCGGCAGCAGCACAGGTTCAGGGTCTTGCGAACCTGCTCGTTCATACGTAGCAGCGACATCGCGCGGTTCAGCTCCGCCTGATCCGGCGTGTAATCAAGCTGTTCGGCATAACGGTTCTGCATGCTGGTCAGCATCGAACGGATAAAGGTCTCGCGGGCCTTGTTATGAGGTTGTCGGGTGCGCTTCGCGTCCGCCTGCGCCTGCTCGATATCAGTGGCCAGCATTGGTACCTGAATGCCGCTAATGGTTACTGTCGGCAGAGCAGCGGGAACACGCACGCGTGCGGCGATGGCATTGGCCACTACGGAGGTCATGCGTCGATCGCCCTTGAGCTTGGCTGCATAAGGGGAGTCGACCGCCGTGGCGGTGATGCCGGGAATCAGATCGCTGATGGTGCGTGAGACCACGCCGGTCTCGCCCAAGGAGGGTAGCACCTGATCGATGTAGTGCAGGAACGCCGAGCTGGGGCCAACAACCAGCACGCCGGAACGTTCCAGCGTGCGCCGGTGCGTGTACAGCAGGTAGGCGGCGCGATGGAGCGCCACGGCCGTCTTGCCGGTGCCGGGGCCGCCCTGCACCACCACGGCGCGATTCATGTCGGAGCGGATGATGCGGTCCTGCTCGGCCTGAATGGTGGCCACGATATCGGTCATCTTGCCGGTGCGGCGTGAGCTCAACGAAGCCAGCAGCGCACCCTCGCCGGTCAATGTGCCGGCGGAAGACGCCTGGCCGACCTGGTCTGAATGCACGTCGAGCACCTCATCCTCAACGCCCACGACTTCGCGGAAACTCAAGGTGATATGCCTGCGCATCACGATGTCGCCGTGATTGGAAGGGGTCGCCTCATAGAAAGGACGTGCGGCTTCGGCACGCCAGTCGGTCAGAATCGGCTCATGGTCCGGGCTCGACAGGCCGATGCGGCCGATGTAATGACGGTCGCCGTTCTTGGCATCGAGACGGCCAAACACCAGCCGATCCTCAACGCTGCGCAATTGCGTGAGGCGGTTTTCGTACATTGTGGCAAAGGAGTCTCGTTCGCTGCGTTGCGTGGGGGATCCGTGGGAGCCGGCGGCGCGTACGGTGTCCAGGCGTTGCCACATTTCGGCTCGCAGATCATCCAATCGTCCATAGGCGCGATCGACGGCCTGCTGCTCTTCATGCAGCTGGGAGGCGTAACTCGACATGCTGTTCTCTTCGTTCCATTTCCGTGGGGCAGAAAAACTTAAGGCATTCAAATTTACCGCACACCCCCTACGTCAGTGATGCGGACAACCCGGAATAGGTGAATTCAGCGTGAATTCACCATGCTGCTCGGTCGGTGGGGTGCGCGACGTGGATTGGATGTGCGGAGCGTCCATTCATGCGACAGTCGTGGCCGACACGCGCAATCCATCGGTAATTGCCCTAAAAGGGTGAGCAAATCGTGCATGAGTGGGGAGAAATGGGGAATCGTGGGGTAGAGTGGTGAGCCAGTTGGCCGAAGTGTATCCCACGTAACGATGAAGGAGGTGGAGCCATGGTTGCCGATCAGACGATTCGCGACGCTGATGCCAACGCACAAGGCTCCACCACTATGGCCGATCTCATGGCTGGTCTGCCGCCATTGCTTCTCGGAACATATACGCCGAAGATCGATGCCAAGGGCCGTATGGCGCTTCCGGCCAAATTCCGCTCCCAGCTGGGGCAGGGCCTGGTCATGGCCCGAGGCCAGGAACGGTGCGTGTACCTGCTGCCGTTCGACGAATTTCGACGTATCGCCTCGCAGATTCAGCGTGTGTCGGTGGGAAACAAAGCCGCCCGCGAATACCTGCGTGTGTTCCTTTCCGGTGCCGTCGACCAGCAGCCGGACAAGCAGGGCCGCGTGCTGGTGCCGCAGATGCTGCGCGATTACGCCAATCTGGGTTCCGACGTCGTGGTGATCGGCGTTGGCACCCGTGCCGAACTGTGGAATAAGGACACGTGGGAGTCCTACCTCGCCGAGAAGGAAGAGGGATATTCCGATATTGCTGACGATGTGTTGCCGGAGGTGGAATTCTGATGGTTGATGTGGCGAATATTCATCTGCCGGTATTGCTTGACGATTGCGTGAACCTGATGGCACCTGCCCTGGAACATGAGAACGCCATCGCAGTGGATTGCACCCTGGGCCTTGCCGGCCATTCCATCGCCTTCCTCAAGGCCGCGCCTCAGGCTCGGCTCATCGGCATTGACCGTGACAGTGAAGCGCTGGGGCTGGCCACCGAACGTATGGAACGGGAGGGGCTCGCCGATCGATTCATTCCGGTGCATGCCGCCTTCGATCAGCTCGATCAGGTGTTGGCGGACCAAGACATCGAACGCGTGGACGCCGTATTCATGGATCTGGGATTATCCAGCCTGCAGATCGACGAAACCGATCGTGGCTTCTCCTATTCGCATGATGCGCCGCTGGATATGCGCATGGACGTCAGCCAGCCGTTGACGGCCGAACGGATTCTTGCCACCTATGATGCGGCGGAACTGGTCCGCATATTCAAGGAATACGGTGAAGAGCGTTTCTCGCGTCAGATCGCCCGCGCCATCGTGGCGCGTCGAGACAAGGAGCCGTTTACCACCACCGCACAGCTCAACCGTCTGGTCGATGAAGTGGTGCCGCAAGCCCACCGCCCGGCGGGCAATCCCGCCAAACGCGTCTTCCAGGCGTTGCGCATTGAAGTCAACGGCGAATTGGACAAGCTCGCCTCCACATTGCCGCAGGCGCGAACCGACTGCATGTCGGGGGACGACTGGTGGTGGAGTCCTATCATTCGCTCGAAGACAAAACCGTCAAATCGTTCATGGCACAAGGGCTGCGAGTGGATGTTCCGGCTGGCCTGCCTGTCATACCGCCGGATGCCCAACCGTTTTTCACGGATCTCACGCGAGGTGCCATCAAGGCCGACGAACATGAAATCGCAGCCAACCCGAGATCGGCTTCGGTGCGGTTGCGGGCGGTGGAAGTCAGCCGTGAGATTCCGTCACGATGGAGGAAACGCTTTACGCAAACCGCGCAGGGCCTGAATGACGTCAAGATACAAGGCTCCGCGTCTCCGGGCAGAGCCAAAAACACGGCACGAATTCGTACAAGGAGGGGATAACAGCATATGGCAACTGCACGTAGCATTCGATCGAACGCGGCTCCAGCCTCGAACCGACCGCACACCAAGCATCAGTCCTCCTCCCGACCTGAGCTGCGGGTGGTCTCCAACCCGCGTGGAAACGAGCAGGGCAATGTCGTCGGACGGGTCATCGAATGGACCAGAACAAGAAGCGCACCGCTGGTGCACGTGGCCATTGCAGTGATCTTCCTCGTCGGCACCTTGTTCGGCGCGCTGATGCTGCGTACCAGATGGTGCAGAACTCGTTTGAGGCGGCACAGATCGAAACCAACATCAACAGACTTACCCAAGATATCGAAGACGATCAGGCCAAACTCGATCAATTGGTCGCGAACCTGCCCGACAAGGCCAGCGACATGGGCATGGTCCCGCAGCAGGATCAGTGTCCATCGACTTAAGCGGATACCAGTCCAACAAAGGCGGAACCCAGTGAACACCATTCGTCGCATCGTAGAGTTCGCCAAGGTCAAGACCTTCGCGTTCAAATGCATCGCCATCGGCGCCGCATTGGCGTTGGTGGCGTCGGCATGCGTGATTCAGCTGGCCTCCACCCAGCTCATCGGCGGCCGTCAAACCGCACAAGCGGCCACGGCTAACCGCACCCTGACCGTGACGTTGAGCGCCAAACGTGGGCGTATCCTCGACGCCAACGGCTCCGTGCTCGCTCAAAGCGTGGAGCGTTATACTATCGTCGCCAATCCGGAGGCTGCACAGGAGTTCGAGCCGATTACTTGCAATGACAACACCCGTGATTACTGCCACGAAATTGACGGCAAACCCGTGGGCGCTACCGGAGCGGCGGCCGTGGGCCGACTGCTGGCCAAAGTCCTGGATATGAACGCCATGGAACTGGGCGCTGATCTGTCCGGTACCGGGCAGTATGTGATTCTGAAGAAAGATGTGACTCCGCAGGTCAAGCGCAGCATCGAGGCGTTGCACCTGGGCGGTATTGTCTGGGGTGAGCTGAGCAGTGAACGACTGTATGCGGATGGCGATCTCATGGGCGCGCTGCTTGGCGGCGTGAACGACAACGGCGATGGCGTCGCCGGCATCGAGCAGGTCGAGAACAAGACGCTTACCGGAACCGATGGCCATGAAACCTACCAGCGTGGTAATGGCGGCGAAGAGATTCCCGGCACCATGACCGAATCGGTGGCGGCCAAAAATGGCGACGATGTCACCCTGACCATTGACCGTGATGTGCAATGGTATGTCAAAAAGGTCTTGAAGGAGGCCGAATCCAAGTATGGTGCAGCGTGGGCGATCGCCGTGGTGCAGGATGTCCAGAGCGGGGAGATTCTCGCACTGGCCGATAGCGATGAAGTACAGGCTGGTACCGATGCGGCGAAGATGAGCCGTCTCGGGCCGTGTCCGAAACCTTCGAGCCTGGTTCGGTGGGCAAGGTCATCTCCATGTCCGGCTATCTGCAGATGGGACTGCATAAGATGAGCGATCAATTGTCGGTCCCGGACCACATCACACAGGAGGGCCAGACCTACAAGGACTCATTCGACCATGGCACTGAGCGCTGGACGCTCGCCGGCATTCTGCAGAACTCATCGAACGTCGGCATGATTATGGCCGGGGAGAACTATCCGGATGAGCAACGCTACGAGTACCTGACCAAATTCGGCATCGGACAACCGACCGGACTGAACCTGCCCGGTGAATCGAGCGGTCTGCTCACCAACTTCGGCGTGGGATCTGCGTACGCGCAACACCATCCTGTTTGGTCAGGGCTACACCGTCAACGCCCTGCAGCTCAACAACGTGGTGGCCACCATCGCGAACAAGGGTGTCAAGCAGCAGCAGTCGATCATCAAATCAACCACCGATGCCAATGGCAAGACCACTGAGACCAAGAAGGGCGAAGCCACCCGCGTGGTGGATGAAAAGGTCGCATCGGACATGATGAATGCGATGGAATCAGTGGCGGAAGGCTACAACAAGTTCGTCAAGGTCGATGGTTACCGCATGGCCGCCAAGTCCGGTACCGCAGAGGTGCAGGGCTCGGATGGCACGCTCTCGTCCATTATCTCCGATTATTCCGTGGTGATTCCCGCGGACAACCCGCGCTATGCGGTCACCGTGGTGATGAAGGATCCGAATGGTGTGTTCGGCGGTCTGACGGCCGGCCCTGTTTCCGCACAGATTTGTGAGTTCCTTATGCAGAAATACGAGGTGCCTGTCTCCAGTCCACGCAAAAATGCTATTCCAGTCACGTGGTAAGGATCAGGGGAGAAAGGCGATAGCCCATGAGTGCAGTGAGCGAATCCATCGCCCAGCGGGTGACCCTGGGAATGCTGGTCGAACGGTACGGTTTTGAAGTCGATCCACCCTTCGCCACCAATGTCACCATTACCTCACTCAGCGATGCCGTGGACACCGTGATTCCCGGCTCGCTGTTCATCTGCACGCATGAGCAGGAACCCGATGTACTGCATGCCGCACAGGCCGGTGCCTATGCGGCGTTGCTGCCACGCGCGTCCAAAGGGCAGATCGCCAATGCCGATATACCGTTGCTCTACGGCGATTTCGACGATCGCGTACTCGGCGATCTGGCCAGCGGTCTGGCCGGCGGACCGTCCAATGCCATGGCGGTGTTCGCGGTGACCGGTGCGGATGAGCAGGCCGTCGACGCAGGCGTGTCCCAGCTCTCCGAATTCCTGCACATGCTGGGCAATCCGGTGGCGGTAATCACCGCATCCGGGTCCACGTCGATGACACGTACCATGAACCTGAACTATCCTCTGGGCATCCTCGATATGCAGCGCGCGCTGTCCGTGTGCGCCGAAGACGGTGTGGCGGCCGTGATCATCGCCATGGATGACCGCACGTTGGCCGAGCATGCGTTGGAATCGGTGAACGTGGATGTACTGGGCACGGAGGATGTCAACGCAAGCGCAAGCTTGAACGAATTGAAGACACGCTACGCATTCGTTGCGGAACATGACATGTCCATGACCTCGTCGACACCCGAATCGGATGAAATGGCTGCGGATTCACCGGCAATGTATGACCGCGTCCGACTCGGGCACATGTCCTTGGCCATCGCCATGGTGCTGGCCGCCGGCGTGAGGAAAAACAACATACGCAGTGCCCTGCATGTGGCCAATAATCTCAATTAAGTCCGTGGATACGGGACGAAGCGTAATCGTAAAGGAGTTTGAAACACCATGGTTCCGATGAGCGTGGAGGAGATCGCCAAGGCCGTCGATGGTCGATTGATCGGAGACGCCGGTTCCGAGTCTCGAGCCACCAATACGGTCAGCGACTCGCGGCAGGCCGGCCCCGGATCGGTGTTTGTGGCCATCCGAGGCGAGCGTGTCGATGGGCATGACTTTGTGGCGAAAACCGCTGGACAGGGAGCCACGGTGGCCATCGTCGACCATGAGGTGAAGTCCGATGGCCTTCCGCAGATCGTAGTGAAAGACACGGTCGACGCCCTTGGCGAACTCGCCCGATACAACATCGTTCGCCGCCGCGAGCTGGACGGCGACTTCGACATCATCGGATTGACCGGTTCGGTGGGCAAGACCACCACCAAGGATCTGCTCTCCTCCCTGCTTGCCACCGTAGGTCCGACCGTGGCTCCGGTGGGATCGTTCAACAATGAGATCGGCCTGCCGCTCACTGCGTTGCGGGTCGATGAGTACACCCGGTTCTTCGTGGCTGAGATGGGTGCCAGCCATATCGGCGAAATCGCGCGACTGACCCGTATCGCACCGCCGAACACGGCAATCGTATTGAAGGTCGGCGTCGCTCACCTTGGAGAATTCGGCTCCCGCGAACGCATCGCACAGGCGAAAAGCGAAATCGTGCAGGGATTGCTTCCCGGAGGCACCGCGGTACTGAACGCCGATGACGAACACGTGGTTCCCATGGCCGGCCTGGCCAACGGCGACGTGCTGTGGTTCGGCTTGGGATCGTCGCAGGAGCGAGGTGCGGGCCATTGATGTCACTGCCGACCGGTCCGATCATGCTGAATTCACGTTGGTCGATGCGGACGGCAACCATACGCCGGTGCATCTGGGCATTCCTGGACGTCACAATGTGATGAACGCGTTGGCCGCCGCAACCGTGGCGATGCGTTACGGTATGGCACCCGAAACGGTGGCACGGATTCTGGCCTCGCAGCACACCATCAGCCTCATCGCATGGCATTGTCCACGGTGAATCGCGAGGGGACTTCCTTCACGCTGATCGATGATTCCTTCAACGCCAATCCCGACTCCATGAAAGCCGGCCTGAACGGTTGAAGGCCTGGAACTCAAATGACGGCAAGGAGCCGTTCCGCGTGGCGCTGCTGGGTGCCATGCTGGAACTCGGCGCCGATGAAACGGCATTGCACACCTCGATCGGCACGTATGCGGACGAATTGGGCATCGACGCGATCATCGCGGTCGGTTCCGCCCAAGACCAACATCTCGATGCACTGGCACAGGCTCTGGCGGACGGTGCCCGTCAGAGCAATCCGCGTCGGTGGATTGCGTACACGACATCGATGCGGCCGAACAGCTGGTCATCGACTTGGCTCGCAACCATCCCGACGCTGTGGTGCTGCTCAAGGGATCGCACGCGTCAGGCCTGAGCGCTTTGGCTGAACGCTGGGCAAAGAACTGACCTGATAACCACCCCAAGAAACCGACAAGAAAGAGAAGCTGCACGTGATTGCTCTGATCATTGGAATGCTGGTGTCGCTCATCGTCACCTTAGTCGGCACCCCGCTGCTGATTCGGCTGGTCCACAAGCTGCACTATGGCCAGTACATCCGCCAGGATGGGCCGCAGTCGCATCTGGTCAAGCGCGGCACCCCCACGTTGGGCGGCGTGGTCATCAACTTCGCGATTCTGCTCGGTTGGGCATCCTCCGCACTGTACCGATACCTGCGTTCGGGCGACGTGCCCTCCTGGTCCGCGGCGCTCGTACTGTTCGCCATGCTGTCGATGGGTCTGCTGGCTTTATCGACGACTTCGCCAAGGTGCGTAAGAAGCAGAACGAAGGCCTATCGGTGGGCGGCAAGTTCATCGGCCAGTTCATCTTCGCCACCATCTACGCGGTACTTGCGCTGCTGATTCCCACCAAATCGGGATTCCCCAGTGCGCAGGCAGGCATCAGCTTCATCGAACAGCCGTTCTTCAACTTCGACTTCGCCGGCCGTGCCGTAGCCATCATCCTGTTCGTCATCTGGGTGAACTTCCTGATGACCGCATGGACCAACGCAGTGAATCTGACGGATGGACTTGACGGTCTGGCGGCAGGTTCGTCGATGATCGCCTTCACTGGTTTTGGCATCATCGCATTCTGGGAAAGCTACCACATCAAGGGCGGCAGCATGGCGGATATTCCTATGCCGTGTCCGATCCTCTCGATCTGACCGTCATCGCCGTATGCGCGGCCGTCGCCTGCTTCGGCTTCCTGTGGTACAACTCGAACCCCGCATCGATTTTCATGGGTGATACCGGTTCCCTGGCCTTGGGTGGTCTGTTCGCAGCCCTGTCCATCGCCACGCACACCGAATTCCTGGCGGTGGTTCTGGGCGGACTGTACGTCATGGAAGCCATGAGCGACGTCATCCAGGTCGGGTACTTCAAGATGACCCACAAACGTGTATTCAAAATGGCGCCGATTCACCATCATTTCGAACTGGAGGGTTGGACCGAAACCAAGGTGGTGGTGCGGTTCTGGATGATCGAACTCATCTTCGTGCTGCTCGCCCTGACGATTTTCTACGGCGACTGGGTCACCCGCTCCGGCCTGCTGTTCAGCTAGCGGAAATCTGGGTGGATTATGCTCACCCACGGAATTCCTATATCAGGAGGAACAATGCAAGTAGCGGATAAGACAGTGGTGATCGCCGGACTGGGGGTGTCCGGCACCTCGTTGGCGGAGGTATTGAGGGAACGCGGCACCCACGTGATTGGCGTCGACGAGAGGAAGCCCGAGGCCGATCTCCACTCCTTTGATGACGTGGACTGGGACCATGTGGACTACGTCATGTCGTCCCCGGTGTTCAACCCCCGCACCCCGTTCGTGCTGGAAGCCCAACGCCGTGGCATCCCTGTGATGAGCGAGGTGGAATTCGCATGGCAGCTGCGTGTGAATAACGAGCGCACCGGTACTCCGGCTCCATGGATCGGCATCACCGGCACCAACGGCAAAACCTCCACCACCGAGATGACCTCGGAAATGCTCACCGCCTGCGGACTCGACGCGCCGACCGCCGGCAATATCGCCTCCGGAGACATGAGCATGAGCCTGTCTCGTTGCGCCACCAATCCGCAGCACGACGTACTGTGCGTGGAACTGAGCTCCTTCCAATTGCACTTCACCGATTCGCTGGCACTTGACTGCGCGGCGATCACCAATATCGCCGACGATCACCTCGACTGGCATGGCGGGCGCGAGAATTACGCCGCCGACAAATCCAAGGTGTTCCACAACGCCAAACGCGCCATCGTCTACAATGCGCAGGACGCCAAAGTCAGCGAACTGGCGGCCGAGGCTCAGACTGCCGAAGGATGCCGCAAGGTGGGATTCACGCTCGAGGCCCCTCAAGCCGGCCAGATCGGCATTGAAGATGGCTGGATCGTGGACAGGAGCGGCGTGGCCGGCGGCGCAGTAGGAGAGTCGGTCAGACTGGCCGCCATCACCGATTTCACGCATCTGGCAGAGCCGGACGGCTCACTGTACCCGCATCTGGTGGCCGATGCATTGACGGCATTGGCGTTGGTGCTGGGACTTGGCGCTGATCGCGATACCGCGTTGAAGGCGCTTACCTCGTTCAAGCCGGGCGGCCATCGCATCGAAACCGTGGCTGAGGCCGCAGTCGAGGCGGATCTGTTCGTTTTGTGGACGATTCCAAAGCCACCAACGGCCATGCGGCACGCGCCTCGCTGTCCAGCTTCCCGGCCAAGTCTGTGATCTGGATTGCCGGAGGTCTGGCCAAGGGCAGTCGATTCGAGGACCTGGTCAAGGACCAGGCACACACCATCAAAGCGGCCGTCATCATCGGCAAAGACCAGCAGCCGATGATCGAAGCGTTTGCCAGCCAAGCTCCGGACATCCCGGTGACCATCATCGATCCCGAAGACAACGATACCGTCATGGATCGTGCCGTCGAAGCCTGCGGCACGTATACCGCCGCCGGCGACATCGTGCTTATGGCTCCGGCCTGCGCCTCCATGGACCAGTTCAAGTCCTACGCGGATCGAGCAATCGATTCGCCGCCGCAGCCAAGACGTGGAGCGAGGTGCATGGCCTCCACTGATACCCATAAGCGTAAGGCATACAGAGTCCCTGACAAGCCCGCACTCGAAATCACTGACTACACGGGTTGGCGAAGCTTGCTCAACCCGCTATGGTGCTACCACGGCTTCCGCATGGCCGTGGTGGGGCTGACATGCTTCGGCTGATCATGGTGTTCTCCAGCTCCACGGTCACCATGGCCGCACTGGGCAAGTCGCCGTTCCTTCAGCTTCTGAACCAGGGCGCGTTTTGCCTGATCGGCTTGGTGCTGGGCTTCGTGGCATTGATGATGCCGGTGACGTTCTGGAAACGGACCGGCGTGCTCTTTGTGGTGGGTGCCTGCCTGTTGCAGGCGCTGACTTTTACTCCTTTGGGTCTCGACGTCTATGGCAACAAAGGTTGGCTGAACCTCGGCTTCACCACTATCCAGCCGGCTGAATTCATGAAGTTCGCGATGTGCATATGGCTGCCCTCGTCGTTGCATGCCTGCAGCAAGATGTACCACAAGAAGGGAATCAAAGCATATGCCGCGCCGTTGGTGTTGTATGCGATAGGCGTGGCGCTGGTGATGGGCGGCAGGGACCTCGGCACGGCCATGATTCTGGTCTTCATCGGAGGCGTGGCCTTTCTGATCGTCGGGTTCCCCGGCAAATGGATGGGAGTCGGCGTATTGGGCGCGGTGGTTATGGTCGGTGCATTGGCGGTTTCCAGCCCGAACCGCTTGCGTCGTATTCTGGCCACATATGGCGATTGCTCGGCCGCTGACGCGCAGAGCGTATGTTACCAGTCCATTCACGCCAAGTACGCCATCGCCTCCGGAGGTTTTCTGGGATTGGGCATCGGCAATTCGCGGGAGAAATGGAACTACCTGCCGGCCGCCCATAACGATTTCATTTTCGCGATCATCGGCGAGGAGACCGGATTCGTCGGTTGCGCCATCGTATTGCTGTTCTTCGCGATTCTCGCCTGGTGCATGATCGTCATCGCATTGCAGGTCACCGATCGTTATGTTGCCATGGTGCTGATGTGCGTCACCATTTGGATCGTGGGCCAGGCCATGGTCAACATCGGCGTGGTCGTGGGTGTGTTCCCGGTATTGGGCGTGCCTATGCCGTTCGTCTCCGCAGGTGGCTCATCCATGATTATGTGCTTGACGGCGGCCGGACTGGTTGTGGGACTTATGCGCTCTCAACCGCAGATAAGACAGTCGCGTCAGAGCGCGTAAGTAGACTCGGTAATCATGAATCAAGGCACACCACATATCGTTCTTGCTGGCGGCGGTACCGCCGGACATGTCAATCCGCTGCTCGCGGTCGCCGGGGCGATTCGCGACATCGAACCCACGGCACAGGTCACCGTCATCGGCACTGCGGTGGGTTTGGAGAAGGATTTGGTGCCGGAGGCCGGCTACGAGCTCGACACCATCGAAAAAGTGCCGTTCCCGCGTCGCCCTAACCTGTACATGCTGCGCTTCCCGGCAAAATGGAAGCGAGAAACCGCCAAGGTGCGCTCCATTCTTGAAACGCGGCATGCGGATGTCGTGGCCGGATTCGGCGGGTATGCTTCCGCCCCCGTCTACGCCACCGCACACAAGATGGGTATTCCGATTGCCATCCATGAGCAGAATGCGCGTGCCGGCATGGCCAATAAACTGGGCGCTCGTTGGGCCGATTTCATCGGTACCGTGTACGAGGCACCGGTCTCAAACCGCGTGCCGGAGCCGACGTCGAGCGCGTCGGTCTGCCGTTGCGCCCGGCCATCGCCTCCCTGACCAAACGCATCGGTGACGACCGTGCCGCCGTACGCCGTGAATCGGCCGCGCAGCTTGGCGTCGATCCGAACCGTCCGCTGGTGCTGGTCACTGGCGGGTCGCTGGGAGCGCAAAGCCTGAACCGTGCCATCGCCTCCTCCGCCGCAGACCTGTTGGCCCACGCACAAATCATCCATTTGACCGGGCGAGGCAAAATCAGCGAAGTACGCGAACTGGTCACGGCCTCGGCCGGCGCGGACGTGCTTACCGGCATCGGCCCCGAATCGGCCGGACAAGGTGACTACCATACCGCCGAATATCTGGAACGAATCGATCTGGCCTTCGCCTGTGCCGACTTGGTGATTTGCCGTGCCGGAGCCGGATCGGTATCCGAGCTGGCTGCACTGGGCCTGCCGGCCATTTACGTGCCGCTGCCCATCGGCAACGGCGAGCAGCGTTTCAACGCCGAGCCAGTGGTGAACGCCGGCGGCGGCCTTCTGGTCGCAGACAAGGACCTGACCCCGCAGTGGGTGCATGAGCATGTGCCGATCTGCTTGCCGATTACGAACGACTTGCCGAATTCGGCCGCAAGGCATGGGAATACGGCATCAGAAACGCTGCCGAAATCATGGCCCGGCACGTTCTGCAATTAGCCGAACCATCCAAGTAGTATTCAGATATCATTCCGTGCGCGATACTGACCAATTCCGTTCCGCAGCACGAGATACGGTCATAATATAGGGTGCTGGAATCCCTAAAGGAGTTTTGAATTGTCTCAAGATCAGCCCATAGTGCTTGACCCCACGTATGCCTCATTCGATGCTGCGGCCCGCCCCGCGGATCTCGGTGCCACCCATTTCATCGGTATCGGCGGTGCCGGTATGAGCGTTCTGGCCGAAATGCTGCACGCCGAAGGAGTCGCGGTGGACGGCTCCGATCGCGCACACAGCGCCAAAACCGACCGACTTGAAACGCTGGGCATCACCGTTGAATTCGGGCAGCGAGCCGAAAATGTCGCCCAGGCCGAGACCGTGGTCTACTCCAGCGCCATCAAACCGGACAATCCGGAAATCGTCGCAGCACACGCGGCGGGCAAGCGCATTGTGCATCGCAGTGACATCCTCGCCCTGCTCATGAACGGCAAACGAGCCGTCACCGTGGCCGGAGCGCACGGCAAAACCACCACCAGCTCCATGCTGTCCCACATTCTGGTGAACGCCGGTGCCGATCCAAGCTACGCCATCGGCGGCTTTATCCAAGGCCCGGACGGCACCACGCTGGACGGCGGACACGCGGGCAAAGGCGATATCCTGGTGGCCGAAGCCGATGAATCGGACGGCAGCTTCGCCAAATACCATCCGACCATCGCCATTATCACCAACTGTGAAGCCGATCATCTCGACCATTACGGCGACGAAGCCCACTACCGTGCCGCGTTCGTTGCCCACGCCGGCCGGGCCACCGGTCACGTGATCATCAGTATCGACGATCCCGACGGACTTGCCGTGCTGGAGGCCATGCCCGCCGACGTGAAATCCCATACCGTTGCCTACGGCACTACCGCGCGTGAATCCCTGCCCGATTTGGGCGGTGCCGCGTATGTCTGGATCGCTTCGGAAAGCGAGACCGCAGGCAGCGGCGTCGAACAGCTCACCCTGCATCTGCCGGCTGCGGTGACGGCGGGGGAGCCGGTGTCTCAGAGCGTTGCCCTGAAGGTTCCTGGCGTGCACAATGCGCGCAATGCGGCCGCCGCCATCAGCGCTGCCGTGCTGCTGGGCGTGAGCCCCGCAGACGCGGCCAATGCGGCCGGCACATTCCTCGGTGCGGCACGCCGCTTCCAGGTGCGCGGCATGGTCAAGCAGGTCACTGTAGTGGACGATTACGCCCACCATCCCACCGAAATCGCGGCCCTGCTGGATGCGGCCCGACGCCGGTACCCCGATTCGACCATTCGTGTGATCTTCCAGCCACACCTGTTCTCCCGCACCAAGTTCTTCGCGCACCAGTTCGCCAAATCCTTGGCCAAAGCCGATGACGTCATTATCACCGGTATCTTCCCGGCCCGTGAAAAGCAGGCCGATTTCCCGGACATCAGCCCCTCCACCATCGTGGACGCGGCTGCGGGACTCAAGGATGCTTCCGCAGGCACGTGGATTCAGCCGGTCGAGGATATGTGCCTGGCCGCCAAGATGATGGCCATGCGCGCCCACCACGCGACGTGATCTTCACCGTGGGCGCGGGCGACATCACCGACATGGATCAGGTGCTGCTCACCGCACTTGAGGCCCATCGGGAAAGCTGCGAGTGATGTCCGGACGCACGGTCAGATCCGGGGGCAATGACAACGGCTCACGTCGTTCGTCTGGGAGCTCCCGCAAGCCGCGCACCATCGGTTCACGCGGAAACACGGGTCGCTCGTCGAAGTCTCGCACTCCCCGGTCCGTGTCTTCCGGGCATGAGATCGACGAGCCGGAGATCATCGACGATGTGACGGTAGCCAAGGGCCAGGCCGGTGCCTTCGTCGATGCACGACGGTTGCACAGCGAGGATTACGTTGCCGAAACGCTGCATCAGACCACCGGCTCCCTAGGAGTCGCATCACGCCCGAAAGTGGTGAATTTCACCGAACGCGCCAAAGAACGCAAGCGTGCAAACGTGCGCGTCGTTGCGTTACGCGTGTTGATTGCGGTCGTCAGTGTGGCTGTAGTGACGGGGCTAACGTGGCTGCTGCTTTTCTCGTCGGTGTTTCGTCTGGAAACCAGCGAGATCGGCGTATCCGGTGCCAACGAATGGGTGAGTGCGCAGACCATCCATGTCATCGCCGATAAGCAGGCTGGAAAGTCGTTGTTCCTGGTCTCCGCCCATGAGGTCACAGAGCAACTCAAGTCCATTCCCGGCGTCAGCGAGGCCAAGGTCTCCAAACAGTTCCCCAAGTCGATGAGCGTGGAAGTCAAGGCGCAACGGCCCGCGGCCATGCTGAAAAGAGGCGATACCCTGACCGCGGTGGATTCCCAGGCGCGTGTGTTGAACTCGGTGAAGAACGCCAACGTGGATGGCATCCCGGTGATCGAGGTCAAGGATATAGACGCCAGTCTCAAGAACCGTTCGGTGAAGGAGGCGCTGACGATTCTGGGCGCGTTGCCGGAATCGATGCGTAAGTCCATTACCAAGGTCACCGCTGAGACGCAGGATTCGGTGACTACCACGCTTAACGACGGTGACCGCGTAATCATTTGGGGCGACTCCTCGCAACTGAAGCTGAAGTTGGCGGAAGTCGAGGAAATCGACAAGAACATCACCGCTGGCACGGCTGGCTTTGCCGGGAAACATCAGATTGATGTTTCCTCATCCCAGAAGCCCATCATCAAGTGACGGCGATTTCGTTGGCTTCGTTGGTTCCGTTGGTTCCGGGGCGATGTTCGCTGCTGGCGATTTGCGCGAGTAGCACCATAGGGTGTATGCTGAAAAGTCCGGCCGAAAAGCCGGAAGCTTGATAACTCAAGATTGGGGGCGATCGGTTTCGACGGTGACCTGTTCGCTGCAGGGAAGCGTGCCGAGAACGCCGGGTCCGCTCGTGGATGACCCCGGCAAAAGAATAAGTGCTAAATCTAACCGCACTGAGTTCGCTCTCGCTGCCTGATTTTTAGTCAGGATTAACCAGTGAGCAGCCGCTCCGTTCACTCCTCCTCGTCTTTGGGAGGATGCTGAGCGTCGTTTAGAAGACTTGCTGATGCAGTTGAGCCTCAGGCTGCATCGGGACTTAACTGCGGATATGCTCGCCATCAGTTGTCTGCGACATCGATGGGAGCAGAAAAATCGCCAACTTGGCCAGCAGACTACGCACGTAGAAGACTGTGGGTTCGGTCATCGGACCGGGGTTCAATTCCCCGCGCCTCCACCAATCCGCCTCGGCGGAAACAAGCCGCTTGGCTTTACGAAAGTAAGGCTGAACGGCTTTCTGTTATTGCTCCGTTGATTCCTTGTTTTCCCGCTATTCTCTCGTGTCGGATATGTCAGTTGGACGAACTTGCGGGGAAGAAACGATTTAGACTTAGTTCAGGGCTGCCGATTGCACGATGCGCAGAGGCTATTACGCTACGCCGTAATCAGGGAGGATATATGCCGCTGGAATTGGTCCGACAGGATATTACGAAGATGAAGGTGAACGCCATAGTCAATGCGGCAAACACGCAGCTCGCCATGGGTGGGGGAGTGTGCGGCGCGATATTCCGCGCTGCGGGAGTCTCGCGCATGGCTGCCGCCTGCGATCGGTTTGCTCCCATTCATACCGGTGAGGCGGTTATCACTCCGGGATTCAATTTGCCATCACGCTATGTGATTCATACCGCAGGCCCGATATGGCGAGACGGCAAGCATGATGAAGAACGTCTGCTGCGTTCGTGCTATCGCAATTCGATGGAACTCGCGGCACGGCAGGGGTGTGCCAGCATCGCCTTCCCCTTGATTTCCAGCGGTATCTATGGATATCCGAAAGCCGAGGCCCTTCATGTGGCCCTTGATGAGATTCGCCGATTCCTGGGCGACGCAGCCGACTCCGGACACGATCTCGACGTATACCTATGCGTATTCGACAAAACCGCTTTCGAAATAAGCAGCAGTATTGACAAACGTCTTCGCGCATATATTGATGATTATTATGTAGCGGAGCATGAAGATACGCTAGGAAGCAGAACGTATGAGCTGCTTGCTCTCCAACGGTTTTCGGATAATAAGCCGAAGGCAGATAGGGCCGTACCTTCCGGCGTCTTGGACATGCCGGATTTCCTGGGCGATATGGGTGAAACGCCTGTCTACTCGGCGCCGTCGGCAGCTCCATCGCCGAAATCCGCCGGGCATGTGGATGATGCGGTGCTCTCCAATCTGGATGAACCTTTTAACATCATTCTCTTGAGGCTTATCGACGCCAAAGGATATTCCGACGTGGAGGTATATAAACGAGCGAATATCAATCGTAAACTGTTCTCTAAAATTCGCTGTGGCGATGGCTATATGCCCAGCAAGAAAACGGTTTTGGCACTGGCCATTGCCTTACGGCTGAATATTGACGAGACGCAAGATATATTGGCGTGCGCCGGGTATGCGCTGTCGCACAGCGTGAAATTCGATGTGATCGTGGAATTCTTCATCGTCCATGAGATGTTTGATGTATTCACTATTAACGAGATGTTGTTCCGATACGATCAGCCGTTGCTTGGGCAATGATGCGGAGCGGTACGCTCGTCTCCTGACCTGCTGCCGATACGCGGCATATTGTCGCTTGCCAAGCGACCTAGGACTGGTCCCATGATGCGAAGCTCATTGATATCGCCGACAATCCGGCTGGCGAATGAGCGAAAGGATTCATCATGGGCAAGAACGACAATGGCAATAACGGCCGTACGGAACTGGTGTTCGTCGTCGACAGAAGCGGATCGATGGGAGGTCTGGAATCAGACACCATCGGTGGCTTCAACAGCATGCTGTCCAAGCAGCGAACAATTGCCGGCGAGTGCAGGGTAACGACCCTACTGTTCGATCATCGAATCGAAACCTTGCATAATCACCTCGACATCCGCGAAGTGAACGATTTGACGAGCCGGGATTACTGGGTGCGCGGTAGCACTGCGTTGTTGGATGCGATTGGGCTGGCCATTGACCGCATGATCGTGACGCAACGACATACTGCGGCAGCGTACCGTGCTCAACATGTGCTGTTTGTCATCATTACTGACGGGTATGAGAACGCGAGTCGTCGATATTCGTTGCATCAGATCAAGCAGATGATTACCTATGAGCGTGAACGCTATCATTGGGAGTTTGTGTTTCTGGGCGCGAACATCGACGCCGAACAGACGGCTGGTGATTTTGGTATCTCACCGCGATGCGCCACTGATTTTCATGCCGATGGACAGGGAATCAAAGCCTCGTTTGAGGCCGTTGCCTGTGCCGCGACCGCCGTGCGCGGAGGTGCTGACCTTGATGACCTCAGCGCGCCGGACTTTCTTGGTGGTGTTCGTGATGACTATCGGTCTCGTCGTCGAATGAAGCGGTAAACGATGAACTGCAGTGCAGATATTACCGGTCACCAGTCGGTCGTGTACGTTACCGGCTGGTGACTGCACACGTTGTACTGTAGGGAACCATGAAAGTCGTATTGCAACGAGTATCCGAAGCGTCCGTGGACGTGGTCAATGAATTGGGCACGCTGGATCCCACGTTCGAGCCGCAGCAGATTGGCCCGGGATTCATGATTCTGGTGGGCGTCACCGATGAGGACGGCGACAAGCAGATCGCCTGGTTGGCCCATAAGATTCTGAATCTCAGGGTGTTCGAGGATGCGCAGGGCAAGATGAACCGTTCGATTCAGGACATCGGCGGTGAGATTCTCTCCATCTCGCAGTTCACGTTGTTCGCCGACGTGCACAAGGGCAATCGCCCGAGCTTCATCAAGGCCGGCAAGCCCGAGCATGCCGATCTCATGTGGATCAAGTTCAACGAGGCGTTGCGCTCCGGGGGAGTGCCGGTGAAGGAAGGTCGTTTCGGCGCGCATATGCGGGTCGGACTGGTCAATGACGGGCCGGTGACCATCGTCATCGACACCGAGCATGACATGCCTGACGGAACACGCTGAATTGCGATAGTAATTTGACATCATATCCCGTTCCCTCCAATATGTTACTAAAGCGCTTTAGTCTCCTGCGGGCGAGGGCGCATGTCGATATGTTTCCCATGAACGGGCAGCACAATGATGTGGCCGCACAAGCGGCAGAGATAAGGGGAGTGAACAGCAGATGTTCCTGAAACCTGAACAGCAACTGGAGCGGTGCAAGCGCATAGTGCGCCAGCGCGTGGACCCTCATATCCACCCATCGATCGCACAGCTCGCGGTGGAGTCCTTTGACATTCCCGGAGAGCCGATGCCCACTGACGAGTTCTTCGCGAAGCTCAATCGAGGTGACATCGATTTCAAGCCGTTTACGCTCGGCAGTGAATGGGGCACCACATGGGGCACAGTCTGGTTCCGCCTGACCGGTACCGTGCCGGCCGGCTACCCGAAAGGCAAGCCGCTGGAGCTCATCCTCGACCTCGGCTGGTACCCGCACTCCTGCGGCGGCCATATCGAGGGCCTCGTCTACCGCGCCGACGGCACCGCCATCAAAGCCGTACACCCGCTCAACTATTGGGTGCCGTTCATAGATGCCGAGGGCAACGCGCAAGTGCCGGTCGCCGAAGACGGCAGCTTCACCCTGTACCTCGAAGCCGCCAGCAACCCGCTGCTGCTCGGCGTGCCTCCGTTCATTGAGACCGAACTGGGCGACCATGCCACCGGCAAGCCGGACGAGCCGTACGTATTCAAGTCCGCCGATCTGACCGAATTCGATGCCCGTTTCGAGAACTACTCCGTGGATCTCGACGTGGTGAGCTCCCTGATGGAATTCGCCGACAAACAGTCGCCGCGTTACTGGCAACTCGCCAAAGCGCTGCAGCGCTCGCTGAACGCCTACGACGAGCGCAACCCCGAATCCGTGGAAGCCGCGCGCGCAGCACTCGCCGACGTACTGGCCAAGCCGGCCAACGCCTCGGCCATGAACGTCAGCGCCATCGGCCACGCACATATCGACTCCGCATGGCTGTGGCCGGTGCGCGAGACCCGCCGCAAGGTGGCCCGCACCGTATCCAACGCATTGCGCTGATGGACGCCGACCCCGACTTCAAATACGCGATGAGCTCCGCCCAGCAGTACGCCTGGCTGGAAGAGGATCATCCGGACATCTTCAAGCGCATGAAGCGGCGCATTGAAGAAGGCCGGTTCATCCCGGTCGGTGGCATGTGGGTGGAAGCCGATGGCATGCTGCCCGCCGGTGAATCACTGATTCGCCAGATTGCATATGGCCGCAAATACTTCAAGGAACATCTCGGTGTGGAGCCCAAGGGCGTATGGCTGCCGGACAGCTTCGGCTACACCGGCGCATGGCCGCAGATCGCCCGCCGTGCCGGGTACGAATGGTTCCTCACGCAGAAGATCTCGTGGAACGACACCACCAAGTTCCCGCACCACTCGTTCATGTGGGAAGGCATCGACGGCTCGCGCATCTTCACCCACTTCCCGCCGGCGGATACCTATGCTGCTTGGTGCAAGGTTCAGGAACTCGACTACGCCGAGAAGAACTTCCAGGACAAGGATCTCGCCGATCGCTCGCTTCTGCTCTTCGGTTTCGGTGATGGCGGTGGCGGCCCCACGCGCAACATGATGGAGCACCTGCACCGCTACGAGAACCTCGAAGGCGTCTCCAAGGTGAGCGTCGAAGAGCCGAACGACTTCTTCGACAAGGCGCATCGGCAGCTTGCAGAGAACGCCGGCCCGGAAATGCCCGTCTGGAAGGGCGAGCTGTACCTCGAACTGCATCGCGGCACTTTGACCTCGCAACAGGGCATGAAACGCGGCTGCCGCCAAGAGGAATCGCTGCTGCGCACGGTCGAATACCTGGGCGCGGCCGCCACGTTGGCCGACCCGAACTACGCCTATCCGCGCGAAGAGCTGGACCGTATCTGGAAGACCCTGATGCTCAACCAGTTCCATGACGTGCTGCCGGGGTCGTCCATCGCATGGGTGCACCGCGAAGCCCGCGAGGACTATCGCCGCGATCTGAAGCGTCTCGCCGAAATCGCCCAAGACATGTGCGCCGTGCTGCGCAAGGCCAACCCGCAGGCCGACCTGCTCGCCGAAGCCCGCATCAGCCAGTTCCGTAATGACGGCGCGGCTTGGCGTGCCAGCCGCATCAACGAACCGACCAACGCGCTTTCCGTACTGACCCAGACATTGGACAACGGCCGTGTACTGCTGGCCAACGGCGTACTGTCCGTCACCATCGAGGCCGACGGTACAATCTCGTCGCTGCTTGACGAGGAGCATGGCCGTGAACTGGTTCCGGCCGGCACCCGATTGGGCCAATACGAACTGTTGAAGGACGAACCCGCCGTTTGGGATGCCTGGGAGATCGAACGCGAATCCCTGCTCATGGCGAATGCATGACAGGATCAATCGAATCGGTCGATACCGAAAACGGTGCGGCACGAGTCCGCGTGCGTACCGCCGACGATGACACCGTCATCACCACCACCATCACGCTGCGCCCCGGTTCACACACGCTCGATTTCCACGCCGACATTGACTGGCACGAACGTGAACGCTTCCTCAAAGTCGATCTGCCGCTGGGTATCGTGGCCGACCAAGCAACATACGACTGCCAGTATGGTCTGGTCCGCCGCCCAATCGTCAAAAACACCGCATCCGACGAAGCCAAGTATGAGAGCAGCACGAACCGCTTCGCCATCATCGGCGACGCCGGTTACGCGGCGGCCGTCATCAACGGATCGGTGTACGGGTCCGATGCCACGCCGATCGCCGAGAACGCCGCCGAAGGTCGTGACTCGGGCACCATGTTCCGACTGTCGCTGCTCTCCGCGCCGGCCTTCCCCGACCCGCGCACCGATATCGGTGCGCATGAGTTCGACTGGTCCGTGGTGGCCAACGCCACGGTGGGCCGTGCGCTTGACGCCGCTTGCGCGCTCAACGCACCGACGCTTCATGACATGCCCGACTTAGCGCCGCTCGCCTCGATCGAGTCAGCAAACGGCACCGTAGTGTTGGACTGGATAAAGCTGGCCGACGATGGCTCCGGAGACCTGATTGCGCGCGCCTATGAGGCGGCCGGTGGCAGGACCGATGCCACGCTGCACGTCTGCCCGGCGCTCGCAGGCGCTTCGGTGCATGAGACCAACGTGTTGGAAGGCGACAATCTGGCCGCCGACCTGCCGGTCGCGCTGCAAGACGCACACAGGACGCCGAAGGCGCCACACTGCACTTCGGCCCGTTCCAGCTCGCCACCCTGCGCATCACGCGCTGAATTTTCGCCTGACGCTTCTGCCTCCTCGCGCCATGAGGGGGGCAGAAGTATGTCGTATTGCGGTTTCTCCAATTACCATCACTCCCACCCCTACCACCAGACACAGCAAAGGAGCTGAACTCTCCATGTTTCTTCTGCCCAATCAGCAGTTGGAGCGCTGCGACCGCGTCATGCAGCAGCGCGTCAAACCGCATATCCACACCACGCTCGCCGCATGCACCTTGCGTTCGTTCCACAATCCCGGCGAACCGGTGCCCTCCAGCGAATTTCTAGCCAAAGTGCGCAACGGCCAAGTTCCCTTCGAACCTTTCCGCGTTCCCGGAGTCTGGGGCACCACATGGGGCACCACATGGTTCGAGGTGAACGGCCATATCGACATGGCGGCGGTCAAGGCCGAAAAGTCGAACTCATGGTAGACCTCGGCTGGCTCGATCACCGCGGCCCCGGATTCCAATCCGAGGGACTTGTCTATCGTGCCGATGGCACCGCCATCAAATCCGCGAACCCACGCAACCACTGGATTCCACTCGTCTACGCGGGCGGCAGCAGCACTGTAGAACTCGATGAACATGGCGACTTCACCGTCTATATCGAAGCCGCCCGCCAACCCATTCGTCGAAGGCCCCACCCCGTTCTCACCCACCGAACTCGGCGAAGAGGCCACCGGCACCTGTGACTTCCCATACACACTGAGTCGCATGGATATCACCATCTTCAACGAAGACGTGTTCGCCTATGACATGGACTTGGAAACCGTATCCTCCCTGATTTGCGAACTCAAAGACGACGACCCGCGCTACTGGCAGCTCGCCAAAGCGCTGCAACGCTCCTTGAACATCTACGATGAACGCGACTTGGAAACCGTGCCGGCAGCCCGTGCGGCGCTCGCCGGCGTGCTCGCCGAACCGGCTGCATCCAGCGCAATCAACCACATTGCCATCGGCCATGCGCATATCGACTCCGCATGGCTATGGCCGGTGCGCGAGACCCGCCGCAAAGTGGCCCGTACCGTATCCAACGTGCTGGCTTTAATGGACGAAGACCCGGACTTCACGTATGCGATGAGTTCCGCCCAACAGTACGCATGGCTGGAAGAGGAACATCCCGACCTGTTCGCACGAATGAAGCGGCGCATCGAAGAAGGCCGGTTCATCCCGGTCGGCGGCATGTGGGTGGAATCTGACAACATGATTCCTTCCGGCGAATCATTGGTGCGGCAGATCACGTTCGGCCGCCGATATTTCAAGGAGCATCTCGCGTCACGCCGCGTGGCATCTGGCTACCGGACAGTTTCGGCTACACCGGCTCTTGGCCGCAGATCGCCCGTCGTGCAGGATTCGACTGGTTCCTCACGCAGAAGATCTCGTGGAACGACACCACCAAGTTCCCGCACCACTCGTTCATGTGGGAGGCATCGATGGCACGCGTATTCTCACGCACTTCCCGCCCTCGGATACCTACTGCTCGTGGATGAGCATGCATGAGCTGATGTATTCGCAGCGCAACTTCCTGGACAAGGACCTCTCCCGTAACGCGATTCTGCTGTACGGCTTCGGCGATGGCGGTGGCGGTCCCACCCGTGAGATGACCGCGCGCATCCGCCGCGACCATGATCTCGCCGGCGTGCCGAAGATCGAATTCGGTACTCCCGACCAACTGTTCGACCGCGTGCGTAAGGATATCGTCGACGATGCGCAAGGAGAGACCCCGGTGTTCAAGGGCGAACTGTACCTTGAACTGCACCGTGCCACCCTCACCGCCCAGCAGGACATGAAGCGTGGCTGCCGCCAGGAGGAGTCGATGCTGCGCGTCGCTGAATACCTGTGCGCCGCGGCCCGCATCAAGAACCCGGACTATGTCTATCCGCGCGAAGAGCTGGACCGTATTTGGAAAACGCTGCTCCTGAACCAGTTCCACGACATTCTGCCCGGTTCGGCCATCGCATGGGTACACCGTCAGGCGCGGGTCGAATACGCGCGTGACGTCGCTCGGCTGAACGAGATCGCCCTTGAAGCCGGGCGCGCGATCGCAGCCGTGGAACCCGATGACGCAACCATAACCGACGCCGTAATCGCCCCATATTCCCGCCAAGCCTGTGAGGCGTGGGTGGTACGCCCGGCTTCGAGCCGAGCCGAAGCGGGAACCGCATCCATGGCTCGGGTCACCGTTACCCATGACGGCGATGCGATTGTGCTCGACAACGGCCAACTGCACGTGCGCATTGAAGCCGACGGCACCGTTTCGTCAATCGTCGATCAGCGAACCAATCGTGAACTGGTGCCAGCCGGCACCCGACTGGGCCGCTACGAAATGCTCAAAGACGAACCCTTCCACTGGGACGCCTGGGATATTCAACGCGATGCATTCCTCACCGCCAACGCGCTCAGCGAGGCATCGATTACAAGCGTGGATGAAACCGCCAACGGTGGGGCCGTCGTGCATGCTGTCACTCGCGCGAAGGGCGTTGAAATTCGTACGGGCATTGCCTTAAGGCCGGGCTCCGCCACACTGGACTTCACCGCCGATGTGGACTGGCATGCCGTCGAACAGTTCCTCAAAGTGGATATGCCGGTCACCGTGCAAGCGGTGAACGCGCAATATGAATGCCAATACGGCCTGGTCGAACGCCCGATCAATAAGAACACGCGCAGCGATGATGCCAAATTCGAAAGCTGCACGCATCGCTTCGTGCGTATCGCCGACGCCGACTATGCCGCCGCTGTGGTCAACGCCTCCACCTACGGCTCCGACGTCAGCCCCATCCACGCCGATACGGCACATGGCACCGGCCGCGGCACCATGGTGCGGTTGTCGCTGCTGTCCGCACCGCTGTACCCTGACCCACGCACCGACCAAGGCGCGCACTCCTTCGCATGGTCTCTGGTCGCTGACGCCGATATGAACGCAGTGCTGGACGAGGCGGCGCGACTCAACAGCCCTGTAATAGGGGAGTTGCCTGACTTGGCCCCGCTGGTCTCGCTCACCGACGTCACCGGCACCATCGTATTGGACTGGGTCAAGCTCGCCGATGACGGTTCCGACGATCTGATTGTGCGCCTGTACGAGGCCGCCGGCGGCAATGCCGCGGCCGCACTACGCCTTGACGCCGCTCTCGCCGATGCTAAGGCCAGCGTGCAGGAGGTGAATCTCATGGAGGAGCCGGAACTGGACGCCGAATTGCCGCGCGCGCTCGCCGGCGACGAGCCGATGCCTGCCGACGGTGCGGTCGTCTCGTTGGCGCCGTTCCAGCTCACCACGCTGCGTATTCGCCGATAAGGGATATTGGGCCTAGGTCGATATTTTGGGTCGCGCCCAACCGTAACGGAACCGGAGTAGACCGGCTCTGCCATACGGTTGGCGCGGCCCATTGTTGTATGAGAAGAGGGGACGATTTCGTTGGGCAAATATCAATGCGACACGCGCGGATGAATTCGTTGCGTGCATGTTTCGATTGTGTTATATTCTTACTAAACCGATTTAGTTAACAGGTTCATAACTGGCTGGAAACTAAAACGGTTTAGTCTCAGCGATGAGAACTGAATAAAGGTTGTGATACCACGTCAATCACCGCGACGGGTGACTGTACCGGAACACAACGATTAGGTTTTCTCCGTCCACAGCAGGGCGGGGCGAAAAAGGAACCAAAAGGAAAGGAAAACGTATGTTTTCTATGAAGAAGATCCTCGCCATCGCCGGTGCCGGTGCGATGCTCGTATCGGTGGCTGCCTGTGGTAGCGGAACTGCGGGGGATGACGGCGGCAAGAAGGAGATCTCCTTCCAGACCTGGAACCTCAAGAACGACAAGTACACCCCGTATTTCGAGGCGCTGATCAAGGCCTATGAGAAGGACCACCCGGATGTCACCGTCAAGTGGCTTGACGCCCCGTCCGATGGTTACGAAGACAAGCTGTCCAGCCAGGCTGCGGCCGGCGAACTGCCGGACATCGTCGACGGCGGCAACTCCATCCTGTACGGTCTGGCCAAGGCTGGCGCGCTGCTCGATGTCTCCAAGCAGGCTCCGGATGCGGAAAAGGACTACTACGAAGGCGCATGGAAGTCCGTGACCATGCAGGGCAATGGCGTCGAGAAGGGTGCCTACGGCCTGCCATGGTATGTCAACGATGGCCCGACCTACTGGAACACCGAGCTCATGCAGAAGTGCGGCCTTGATCCGAACAAGATTCCGACCACATGGGATGAATACTTCGCCGCCGGCGACACCATCGTGCAGAACTGCAAGGATGTCTACCTGGGCACCACGATGGGTTACAACGCCGAAGATCTGATGACCGCAGGCGTCAAGTCCTTCATGAATGATGACCACAGCAAGTACACCTTCAATGATGAGGCCGGTGTCAAGCAGATCAGCCGCTTCGTTGAGCTGTACAAGAAGGGCGGCATCCCGCCGGAGGCCCTCGACTCCTCTTGGAGCCAGGCCGCCGATCTCTTCCAGCGCGGCAACTTGGTCTCCATGGCCGGCTCCGCCTACTCCGCTGACGGCTTTAAGCAGAACGCTCCGGACCTCTACAAGAACCTCGCAGTCGGCCCGCGTATCAGCAACGACGGCAAGTCCGCTTCCGTGGCCTACGAGATGCTCGGCATCAGCGCCAACTCGAAGCACCCCGACGTCGCCATCGACTTCGCCCGCTTTGTGACCAACGAGAAGAACCAGATCGAGTTCGACAAGAAGGCCTCCGTGTTCCCGTCCGCTAAGGGTGGTCTGGATGACGACTACTACAAGAGCATTGACGAGAGCACCCTTGAGGGCAAGGCTCTGAAGATCACGCTCGACCAGGTCAAGGACGGCTACGGTTCTCGTCCGGCCGAGTTTACCGACAACAACGGCTACAAGAACTTCCAGCAGCAGATCGCCCTCGCCATGCAGGGCAAGCAGACCGCCAAGGAAGCCCTTGACAAGTCCGTCGAGTTCGCAAACGAGAAGCTCGCACAGTGAGCAACGCGGCACTCGCCGCTGACAGGTCGGAGGCCCGCACGGCCTCCGACCGGCCTGAACCGATGAATACGCGTCACGGCAAGAAGCAGGATCGCAAGTTCGGCACCATCATTGCCCCTTACTTGTTTGTTCTGCCCGCATTCGTGATTGTGTTTGTTTTCATCGTCCTCGCGGCACTCAACACTTTCAGGCTTGCCTTCACCGATTCCACGCTGCTCCGTCCGGGCAAATTCGTCGGATTCGAAAACTTCATCAAACTGTTCCACGACGAGTACTTCCTCACCGCACTGCTCAACTCCACGATCTACGTGATCTGCGTAGTGCCGTTCATGGTGATCCTCCCGTTGATTCTGGCCTATCTGGTCAAGGGCAACTCCCGAATCATGGGCTTCTTCCGCACCGCCTTCTACATGCCGGTGGTTATGTCCGCCGTTGTGGTGGGCATGATCTGGACCAACCTGCTGGATTCCGCCGGTCTGGTCAACTCCGTGCTCAAGGCATTGAAGATCATCTCCAAGCCGATTCCATTCCTCACCGATCGATGGGGCGTGCTCTTCAGCTCGATGTTCGTGACAATCTGGCTGGGCCTCGGCTACTACATGGTCATCTACCTGACCGCCCTCGCCAACATCGATGAATCCCTTTACGAAGCCGCCTCCCTCGACGGCGCTGGCCCTGTCCGCCAGTTCATCTACGTGACAATGCCCGGCGTGCGCTCCACGATGATGCTCATCATGATGCTGTCCACCATCGCCGCATTCCGAGTCTTCAACGAGATCTACGTGTTGACCAACGGCTCCGCAGGCCCCGGCGGCATGGATATGACGATGTCGATGCTTATCAAGCGCGAAGCACCGGTATCCAGGCCCGCACTGGTTACGCGAGCGCCATCTCCATCGTCGTGCTCGTCATCGTCGGCGTCATGCTCATCGTGCAGCAGATCGTACAAAAGCGAGGTGAGGACTGATGAATACCAACACGCATAAGGTCACTGTCGGCAAAGTCGTCCAGTATCTGATTCTGATTCTGATGTTCCTGCTGCTCGTCGGCCCGTTCGTCTGGGAACTGTCCCTGTCGTTCAAGGGCAAGGGCGACAACGTCTACGCCGTGCCTCCCTACCTGATGCCGAAGACCCCGACGCTGGAGAATTACATTTCCGTGTTCAAGCAGGTCCCGGTATTCCACTACATGCTCAACACGCTGGTGGTCTGCCTGATCTCCATCTTCGGCAACGTGGTTTTCTCCACGATGGCCGGCTACGCACTGGGACGCCTGAAGTGGCGTGGCCGCGGACTGGTGTTCACCATGTTCATGGGCACCATGGTCATCCCGATCGAAGGCGTGATGATCTCCCAGTTCCTGATCATTCGCTCCATCCACCTGCAGAACACGCTGCTGGCAGTCGCACTGCCTGGCCTGTGCGGTGCCATCAACATCCTGCTCATGACCAACGCCTTCAGATCCATTCCAATGGAACTCGAAGAGGCGGCCATGGTGGACGGTGCCAACCTATGGCAGCGGTTCTTCCACATCTGTGTACCGCAGGTCAAAGGCACGATGACCGTTGTCGGCATCTTCGCATTCGTCGGTGCCTGGAACGACTTCCTGTGGCCGTTGATCGCGATCTCCGATGAAAGCAAGTACACCTTGACCCTCGGCATGAACCGACTCAAGGGCATGTTCATCCAAGATCCGCGACTGATTGCCGCCGGCGCGCTCGTCTCGCTTATCCCGATCATCGTCTTCTTCTGCTGCTTCCAGCGCTACTTCTTCCGTGGCTTGGAACAGGGCGGACTCAAGGCTGAGCGGACTGGAAAAAAGGAGATACTCCAATGAAATTCGGAGTCAACTACACGCCGTCGCATGGCTGGTTCCACGCATGGCTCGACCCGGACTGGGACGGCATCGACAACGATCTCAAGCAGATCAGCGAACTGGGTATGGACCATGTGCGCATCTTCCCGATCTGGCCGTATCTGCAACCTAATCGCACTTGGATCAACAAGAAGGGCGTGGCGGATGTGCGCCGCATGGTGCACATCGCCGGCGAGCACGGTTTGGATGCCTATGTGGACGTGTTCCAAGGGCATCTGTCCAGCTTCGACTTCCTGCCTTCATGGCTGGTCACCTGGCATGCGGGCAACATGTTCACCGATGCGGACTCCGTTGCGGCCGAGCGTGAACTGGTCAAGACCATGACCGATGAGCTGTCCAAGGAACCCGCGTTCAAGGGCCTTACCTTGGGCAACGAGGTCAATCAGCTGTCTGACAGGCCGCATCCTACGAAGATGAGCGCCACGAGCCAGCAGATCGATGCATGGCTGAATGCACTGCTTCCGGCCGTTGCCGGCGAAGGGCATAACGCACTGTACAGCGTCAACGATGGCACTTGGTTCATTGACGGGCACCCGTTCACGCCGGTGCAGTCTGCCACCAAGGGCGATATGACCGTGATTCACTCCTGGGTGTTTAACGGTATCGCGCAAGGATACGGCGCTACCAGTGAGGAATGTTCGTCGTACGCACTGTACTTGGCTGAGCTGGCCAAGCGTTCGGCAAGGATTCCGAGCGTCCGGTGTGGCTTCAGGAAGTCGGTGCGCCGGAGAATGTGCTGGAAACCGACTACACGCCGGAATTCTGCCGCAAGACCGTTGAACGTGCCATGGATTGCCGGAACCTGTGGGGTGTGACGTGGTGGTGCTCGCACGATGTGCCCGCCAGCATGGAAGACTTCCCGTTCTTTGAGCACTCTCTGGGCTTGTTCGACGAGCAAGGCCAGCTGAAGCCGATTGGCCGTACGTTCGGGGAGCTCGCCGCACAGTACCGTTCCGCATTGCCGGCTCAGCCGAAGACCGTCGCCGTGGTGGTTGATGTGGACGAGGCCGGAAACCCGGTGAACCGCAGTGCGCTCGGCCCGGGAGGTTCGGTGTGCGACCTGTGGATGAAGCTGCAGGTGGCAGGCCAGCGCCCGACCATCATCACCTCGCAGGTGGCGGCCGATCAGGCGGAACTCGCGCGTCGCGGCATCCTTGAATTGCACGCCGACGAGCACCCCTACGCCGCCCGCTACTACACTGCGGTTTCGGACCCATCGTTCGAAACGGCTGACTAAACCGATATCCGGTTGTGGAATCATCTACTCCTTGTTCCGCAACCGGATATTTTCAATTGCCGTGCGCACAATTGCGGTGCGCAGTGCACAACATAAGACCCTGTACTCGCCGAAGAGCGGGAAGAACGAGAAGTTATATACGAGAGGGGGCGCACCCGATGAGCATCAATCACGCCGCAGTGGACCGACTCATTGATTCGATGAGCTTCACGCAGAAGGTTGGTCAGCTGAACCAGCGTCTGTTCGGTTGGAAGTCCGTAGAACGCAATGCCGCAGGACGGCTTGTGGCCTCAGACGAGCTCAAGCAAGAGATCGACCGGTGGGGCGGGCTTGGCGCTTTGTACGGCCTGCTGCGAGCTGACCCGTGGTCGGGCCAGCATTGGGGCAATGGCATACGCCCTGAGGAACGGCCTGAGGCGGTTGCCGTGGTGCAGCAAACCGTGTTGGAGCGCGGTGCACATGGCATCGGCGTATTGCTCAGCGAAGAGGCTCCTCACGGGCATCAGGCGCTGGGCGGCGCGGTGCTGCCCACCAATCTGGGATTGGGTGCCACATTCGATTCGCAAGGAGTGCAGGAAGCGGAAGCCGCAGTCGCCGCGGAACTGGCAGCCAGCGGTATTCATATTGCATTGGTATCCGGTTTGGACATCGCCCGCGACCCGCGTTGGGGCCGTTGCGAGGAATGCTTCGGCGAGGACCCGCTGATGGCCTCCCGCATGTGCGAGGCCATCGTTACCGGTATGCAGGGTGAGCATCGCAGCAAGGTCGGCCGCGGGGGAGTGGCCGTGGTGCTCAAGCATTTGGCGGCGCAAGGCGAGGCTGTGGGTGGCCGCAACGGGCAGTCCGCCGTATTGGGCCCGCACGATCTTCACGAGATTCATCTGCCGCCGGTGGCCGCTGGCGTGCGTGCCGGTGCCTTGGGCTTTATGGCTGCCTACAACGATATCGATTCCGTGCCTTGTTGTGCCAACCGTGGTTGCTCGAGGATTATCTGCGTGACCAGCTCGGTTTTGATGGCATCGTGATGGCCGATGGTCTGGCCGTGGACCGGCTTGAAGATATGGCCGGCTCCATTCCCGCTGCCGGACGCGCCGCACTGCTTGCCGGTGTGGATGTCTCCCTGTGGGATGAAGGATTCGCGCGCCTCGAAGAATATGTGGATGACGAACAGGTGGCGGCCGCCGTCGATACGGCATTGCGTCGTGTGCTGGAGCTCAAAGCCATGTTCGGTCTCTTGCCCGAAGATGGTGCCGATACCGCCGCAATTGCCATGCCAGATGCCGATGCCATCGCGCAGGCCACTGCGGATGGGCGTGAGCAGGCCAAGCGCATGGCCCGCGAGGCGATAACGCTGATTAATGATGGCCGCTCTGCCGTTACGCTCGACAGCATTCGGGGTGTGCTGACCGATGCCCAAGCCGGCCCTGTGATTGTCGCCGGCCCATTCGCCGACGATTTCGGCTGCTTCCTGGGCGATTACACCGCCCCTCTGCCCGCCGATGAGCAGTCAAGCATCTACCGGCAATTGGTGGCACGCCTTGGGAAAGACCGGGTTTGCTTGGCGGCCAAGCCGAGCGATGTGTCGGCCGATCGGTGGGCGAGTGCGGCAGCCGTGGTATTCGTATGCGGCAGCACCAGCGAACGCAGCTATGACAGTGAATTCGACGACAATGGTGCGGCAAAGGCCGTAGCCGAATACGGTGCCACCTGCGGTGAAGGCGTGGATTTGTCCGACATCCGTCTGCCTTGGCACCAGGATGAAATGCTGGACGAAGTCGTGGCATTGACCACCGCTCCGGTTGTTTCGGTGGTGGTGTGCGGCAGGGCGCATGTGCTGACTCATGTAATAGGTCAATCCGCCGTGACGATTTGGGTCGGATATGCTGGCCAGTATGGTCCGCAGGCCGTGGCTGATGTGCTGATTGACGGTGCCGGTTTGCCGGGCCGCCTTCCCGTAACGCTGCCTGCGCATCCCGCAGCCATTCCGGTTCGATACAACGACCGGCAAAGTGCCGCCCACGTATACAAGGATGCGGCGGAACCGGTATTGCGCGAGTTTGGCTACGGAGCCGGTTCTTTGGCTGGAGTGACGTTTAGTGGGATGCATGCCGATGCCGAATCCCGCGCGAATGAGGTGTTGGTGCAGGTGACGGCACATGCCGGCGACCATAAGACGGCCGGTTCGGTGAACCTCTTCGCACACGTCAGTGGCGGTCGTCGCATCCCACGCTTGGCAGTGCTGGTCGATTCCGTTGCCCTGACGCTTGAGGCGGGCGAAAGCCACGCGGTATCGTTCTCGGTACCCTTTGAACGGCTGATGGACGAAGCTGATGACAATGTGCGTGTGACGTTTGCCCTGACAGCCGCTTTGAATAACGATGATACCCGACATACAGACGACTGCGATACCAGCGTAAGCATCGTGATACATCGCTGACGATGTGCATGAGACAAGTCGGAGAGGGGTATGTTCCGTAAGTCTCATGACCTACTCATTGCGGCCGATATGGTCGGTGGGTGAGAGAAAAAGAGAATGTGGGATATGGCGTTGGTGAGATATCGCCGTATCCCGTGGCTCAAACCGTCCTACCGGTTTGAGCCCACGTCTACTCAAGCCGCATAGACGGTTGATTTCCGGCGTGAGTCGGAGGAAATCAAAGGAGATTATGGATGAGATTGTCATCAGGTGATCACGCTGGGCGTGCTTCTGCCGGACTCGACACAGGAAATGGCTGCGGTCTGGCTTGGCAGCGGTGCTGTCGATGGCCACGCTGGCGGCATTGGCCGCACCGGCAAGCGCCACCGACACCATGCCGTGGGGAGCCAGTATGCCGATACCAG
>ENA-OQDE01000124-OQDE01000124.1-human-gut-metagenome-genome-assembly--contig:-NODE-124-length-48817-cov-5.367488_pt1 | contig 48817 bp, 50 predicted proteins | sample MGYA00242768_ERZ504595 | MGnify/ENA primary metagenome ERZ504595 (study PRJEB26092, sample SAMD00036307) | human gut metagenome | host: Homo sapiens | study: EMG produced TPA metagenomics assembly of...
TGTGATACTTGCACATCCATTTAGTATGTGCCATAGAATTTGTTTAGATATGCCATTAAAATCACCTTTCCTTTCGTTAATAGCAGCCTGAACAACTCTATTTTAGCGGAAAGGTGATTTTTGTATAACAACTTTGTTGCAAAATTTGACTGTTCCCGGGGGGAATCGAACCTGCCGGGAAAATAATCAGTCCTGCCATAATGGCAACGAATGTATCCAGTGCGCAGATCCGAAGTCCCTCGCCAGCTAACGTATGATATTTTCCCATGTAGCTGCCGAAGATCTCCATGGCAGCCACTCCAAGGCTTAAGGTAAAGAATGCCTGGTTCATGGCGGCTGATACGACATTTCCAAATCCAACCTCCTTTACAGTCTTAAGATTCGGAATCAGGTAGAAACGGATTCCCTCTCCTGCACCGGACAGGGTAAAGCTGTGGACGGCGAGCACCACAATCATGATTAGCAGCGCACTCATCAGGATTTTACTGATCTTCTCGAGACCGTTCTGCAGTCCCTTGCTGCCACATGCCGGTTCCCCGTTCACTCTGTTATAGGCACCCATGACCGCTTCCACTTTTGCATCTTTGACGCACCGCTTGAATGCATATAAATAAGTATCATACAGATCATGCTTTGACACCTGCGCATTGACTGATGCCTGAGTGCTTCCGGTCCACTATGTACTGCAAAATGCTTCGCGCAGGCTGCTGCCTTTGGATGCTCCGGATCCGACCCTGCAAACCTTTGATGTATGCACAGCCTAATTCTCCTGTCAGATACGGATCCTCCCCGTATGTCTCATGTCCTCTTCCCCATCGTGATCCCTGAAAATATTAACATTCGGTGCCCAGAAGGTGAGCCCTTTATAGATGCCGTGGTCCCCTCTTCTCGAAAATTCATTGAACTTCGCCCTTCCTTCTGTGGAAACGACATCTCCGATCTCCTGTATCAGTTCTCTGTCAAAAGTGGCTGCCAGCCCGATCGCCTGTGGGAACATGGTTGCTACTCCGGCTCTTGCAACTCCATGCAAAGCCCCATTCCACCAGTTATATGCCGGAATGCCAAGCCTTTCGATTGCCGGTGACTGATAGAGCATCTGGCTCATCTTCTCCTCCACTGTTATCTGGCTTACCAGTCTTTTGCACGTTTTTTATCTCTTCACTCATTTTATCGTCTCCCTCTCCCATATCTCTTTCCTAATTATATCCGCTGTCATTTTTTTCCACAACCGGCTAAAATAACAAAATTTCAAATTCTTCCAGTCCCAAATGAATGACTGTGCTCCCACTTTTATCCGTAATTTTTCCTACTCAAGTGTGAATGACAGTAAGTCAAGATTTCCGTATCCTCTATATGTAAAATAGATTGCCTGCTTACCATCCGGATCTGTGCCTGAATCTCATATTTCTCCCACACATTGCTGTTTACAATCTGAACCGTCCCAAGCACCTCACCATCCCAGGCTGTCTTAACCTCGAACGTCCCACTTCCATATCCTCTCACTTTCAGGATGACTTTCTGTACATTTTCACATTCAAAGTATTTAAAGCCTAGCGTTGTGGTATCTGTAATATGGGAAATGTACCCCGGTTCCTTATCACCGTCTCTTCCATCCTGCATCACTCTTGGAAATCTCTGGTTTGCATCAAAAATGCTCTCCTCCGCTGTAAACAGATTGCATGCAATATAAGCCGGGTATTCCCCCCTTCCCACTAGTGATCCGCCATTTAATCCACAGGATGTCAGTTCCACCTGGCGGAAGCTCCATCTTCTGCCAAATGAAGCTTTTCTGCACACCCCTGTCTGCTATACCAGGTTCCGTTCGTCTGTCTGTGATAAAAAATATACCATTCACTGGAAATCTCCACGATACTTCCATGGTTGTTTCCGCCATAGGCAGATGGCATATCTGCAGGTTTATAAGTATCTATATGCATATCGCAGTTGCTTACCAGCACACCCCTATATGTGAATTTTCCCGTTGGTTTCTCACTGATTGCATAGCATAACTCATGCATCACCGAAGACGAATAAATCAGATAGTATGTGTTTCCTATCTTCCGGATAGATGGTGCTTCAAAAAATGCATGTCCCTCATATCCGGTTCCATCCGCATACTCTCCTCCCGGTGCCACAAATACCGGTTCTTCCTCGATGGTAATCATATCCGGACCGAGCACTGTCGCCATCGCACCATGTCTCGTTTTGTCTCCTCTTCCGCAAAATCCCGTATACAGATAGGTTCGCGCTCCTTCTGTCAGTACTCCCGGATCAAACTGTGGTTCATCCCCCGGTCTTTCCCCGAGTCTGTCTCCCTTTTTATCATGGACATATCCATAAAATTCATATTTTCCTGCCGGTGTGTCAGAAACTGCAACTGATACGACAGAGACATGGTCCAGCACATAATACAGATAATATCTTCCATCCGGTCCCACTGTCACATCCGGGGCATACAGGCACATCTTTCCATCCCTGTTCAATGGATCTTCTGTTTTAGGATAAATCACTCCTTCATATCTCCAGTCGGCGAGATTGTCAACCGGTGCTGACCAGCAGACATAATCTCCCAGGCAAAATACATGTCCGTTATAAAAATCATGGGATCCGTATACATACACCCTGTCTCCGAACACATACGGCTCTCCATCCGGAATATACTCCCACGATGGAAGATATGGGTTAAATGCCTGCTTTTTCTTCAATCTTAACACACTCACAGAGTAAGCAGGTGCTTCATAAATGAATTTTTTAGATGCTCCCTCCATCTTCACCGTCTTGTCACTCACTTTTTCCGGTTCTTCAAATGTATTCTCTGCTGTCTTTTCCCCTGTCAGAAGAACTGCCTCATACTCACGCTCTACACCGCAGTCTAAAGAGATTTCTATAGGATCTGTTTTTCCTTCCATGTTAACAAGTTTGATAAAAATTTCATCCTCTGTCACTGTTGTTACAGAAGATACTGCTGGAAAAGATGGAATTTCCACTTCACGTACTATCTTCCGGTCTATAAAGAGCCGTACCGTCTTTCCATCTGTCTCATATCCAAAATGATGATATCTTCCAGGCTCTATACAAAGCGGAAAATCTTCCGTCAGTCTCTTCTCCTCAGGAATTGCTGTTTCCCAGAACGATGCATGATCCTCCTCTATTTTCCAGAGCAGAGGTCTTACTCCAAACGGTGTCCATATTTTTTCCGCACCTTCTAACAACTGGTCATAATAAGATAAAATTACCCTTGCACTGAAAATGCCAATTTCAAAGCTGCTGCCTGGTTCTACATAAATATCAACATCAAATTTTCCACAGGTATCTGATTCCTCCCCGAATACAACAAAGCTCTTCTCTTTGTCTCCCCATGGCATTTTCCGGCACATTGCTGCAATCTGTTCTTCATCAGGATGTCCGATACAGCAGCTGCCATCCTCTTCCTCTTCCATCACATGTCCCATCATTCATGCGTCACTGCTGTTTTTCTGCCATTCCACATTGCATTTTTATAGTTCAGGACAGATCTGGATTTCAAAGATGCCATGCCCTCCATCGGACGGTATATTTTACCGGATTCCACCTCTGACTCCACTACATATGATCCTCTGTTTTTTCCAAACATTTTCCATACATAATAAGTCGGTATTCCAAAGCTCTCTGCATTTTGGAACCGGATCAGGTTCGGTGACCAGGAATGATAATGAACATGTTCAAATAACGGAGCATACGATGCAAGTGCTACAACATCCTGATTTTTTCCAGCCCGATCAGGAATGCTGCCTCTCCAAGTGCTCCATATAATTTTCCAAGATGTGCACCTTCATTTACCGCCTGCTCACCGACAAATATCTTTGGACCTTTTCTGTCATAGTTTTCATAATAATTCTGATTTTCTGCAAAAAACTCGGTTGAATTATAAAAATGCTCATCCACATACTCCGTCGTGCAGGCATGCTCCTCGATATGCGCATTCGCAATCACCTTCAAATGCGGATATTTTTCCTTCACCACATCATAAAATCTGCGATAGCGCTCCTCGTAATCCGGTCCGAAATTCTCATTTCCAATCTCAAGATAAGTCAACCCAAACGGCTCTCTGTGTCCCATCTGTGTTCTTAAGCTTCCCCATCTGCTCTCCGGCGATCCAAGCGCATATTCCAAAGCATTCATTGTATCTTCCAGTATCTCGTCCTGTTCTTTTCCTGTGAGGAGAACAGGTTTCCTACCCTGACAGGTCATACCGCAATTACATACATATAATGGTTCCATTCCAAGATCCTCGCAAAGCTGCAGATACTCGTGAAATCCAAGTCCGTTACTGCTGCGGTAATGCCATACTAACTGCTGCCCCGGTCTCTCCCATACCGGTCCTACTGTATTACGAAATAGCATGACAGTGGACGGCGTCGAACCCTCTACAATACATCCCCCTGGGAACCTCATGAAACTCGGATGCAGATCGCGCAGTTTTTCAACGAGATCCACGCGTAATCCATGTCCATTATAGGTTGTTCCCGGCATCAGAGATGTAAAACCAAACAGGATCTCTCCACCATCCGGACACCGAAATATAAGCTTCGCATTCTGACTGTCTCCTGTTGCGGCAAGTACTGCATCGTACTTTACGTAACCATTCCCTTTCAGCAGCAATGTTGTGGATGCAAAGCACACATTATTTTCTATGACAGAAACCTCCAATTTTGTTTCCTGGGCTGTTTTTGCAAACAGACAGAATTTATATGCTTCCCCTTTTTTCTGTGGGATACCGCAAAATCCTATATTCCAGATGCTTCCACCCTTTTCAAACCGTACATTCAGTGCCGCTTTCCGGTTTTTGTTCAAAGTGTCCGCCTGTTCTAACCGCATGCGCGCATCCTGTGCATACCACCCCGGTACAGACGTTTTTTCAATTTGGTCCTCCTCTACCCAGCTAGAAAGTCCTTCTCCGCCATTGAATTCATCTTCCCATCCGGAATCTGTCACAACATGAACTCCATCTGCCCGCTGCGTATATCCCTCCGGAAGAAGTGAATCTTCAAAGCATCTGTTTCTTATCATTTCCGGATAGATTCCACCATCTCCGGCCCGGTTGATGTCTTCAAAGAAAATCCCATACAAATCTTTTGCTGTTTCAAACTTCCTGTTTTTGGTCCTGATATTTAGTCTGTCCATACTTTATTTCTCCTTTTTTCTTCCCTGATACCCCAGGTTATCTCTCTTTCCTGCGACAATCTATCTCATAAACCTTTCCCTTTCGCATCTCTGCAAATGGTCCTGGAATTACCTTCCCTGCTTCTAAAGCATTTCCATAAAAATCACTCTGCGACAGCGTATGGATATCCACTGTTCTTACCTCCTCCGGATTGTATACAATATCCCGTTTTGCCAGTTCTCCCGGGAAGCCAAATGGACGATCATCTGCCTTCTTGAATTCCAGCTTCAGATGATCGGTATCCACCTCTATCTCAAACCATCCTTCCTGTCCTTCTCTGTCGAACTGATAAAATTCCTGCCAGGATGGAAGATGCAGACATACCTCCGGTTCCGGATACAGAATTCGCAGATAACCTCCCTCCATTCCAACGTAGGTATTACCATCACAATGGTTGTCCTTTGTCGGGAACTTCACAGCAGCTTCCCCGCAACGGTAAAACAAATTATTCAGAATCCAGGCATCTCTCGATGTACCGCCTCTTTCCAGACCATGCATCCGGAAAGATACCGGCTTTGCAAAATATCCAGCACTTCTGCAATTCCCGATCAAATTATGTTCGATCCGCAGTCTGTCTGTTCCTTCCCCATAGATTCCATATCCATTCACCTCACCAGATTCCGTCATTGCGTACCAGCCGGCCGACCCTTTCTGCTCCTTTATCTGATTCCGGTCAAACCGACCTTCCACATTCCAGATGATATTGTGGTCGATCAGATTCACACCATCTTTCGTACATTCTATGAAAATAGCCTCTCTCTGCTCCCTTCCATCTAAAAACAGGTTATGTGTAATTCTGTTATTTTCATTTCCACAATCCATCCACAGATGATCTGCCCGGAATGTATTGCGGAACAGATTTCTGCGGATCAGGCTGTTTACACTATTGTGAAGCTTAATTGCTCCTGCTTCCCAGGAAAGTTCCATCTTCTGCCATCCGGTTTCTTCGATCCGGTTATCCTCGATCAACATATGCACTGCATGAAGCCCTGCAATTCCACATACCCCTGCGTTGGAAATCGTACAGTTTCTGATCACGCTATATCCGATTTTCTGCCCCGGTATCATCTCATGATGCCAGCATTCATTTCCCACATCAATCCCTACTCCGTTTGACCAGTCTACTGTACAGTCCTCAATGATCCAGTGATGTCCTCTGTAACAGGAAATTGCTCCCCGCTGCGGTACCGGAGCCCCTGTTGCCGCATGTGCACAGGTCAGTCCTTTTACTTTTATATAAGACAGAAATGGTTCGTCCGGTGCAAAACACTGTTCTCTACAGGTTACTTCGATTCTATGATCCGCCGGATCTTCATCATTCCAAAGCCTGAAGTGCACACGCTGTCCGTTAGCTTCCACCCAGTACGTTCCGTCTTTTTCCCCAAGTCCATTGCAAAGTGAAACCTGTGTAAGCGGTTTTCCATCGCAGAACACCATCCCTCTCCGGTTCAGATAAGTTGTCATATCTGTCTTATCATACTCAATAAACAGTCTGTCATGTAAAATGTTCACCGCGCAGAACGGATTGTATCCCAGAAATAAGTTAGGCTCCAGACAGTATTCCCAGACCTTTATCTTCGCTTCCTCTTTCTTTTTCCCAAAATTGTTATACAGTCTCCAGCCATTACTTGGTCTGAAGTTCTCCACTTTTTCAGAAGCCTTGATCACAACTTCTCCATCCCCGTATGCTTCATAGCTTATCATATGTGATGCATTGATACCTCCACACACCGGATGTACCCACTCTCTGTATTCTCCTCCATGGATCAGGACACGCGTTCCAGGCACTGCCCTTTCCGCTGCTGCCTGTATTGTTTTAAGTGGTGCCTTTAACGTTCCTGCATTCCTATCATCCGCATCCGGATGTGTGCTGTTTACATGCAATACGATGTCATACACTGTCTCGTCTTCCCAAAATTCAAACATGCTGCCATCTGGCAGTTTTGCTGTTTCCCCCATCATATTCCTCCTCATTATACAAGTATTTTTCTGTTATCTTTTGCAAACCCATATTATATTCTCTTTCAAGTGCAAAAACGGGGACAGACACACTGTCCCCGCTTCCCTTCTTCACGCTCTGTCTTCCTGCCCGGAAACTTTTCCAACTGTTATTTTTTTCATCCATTTTCCACTTCGCAACCGGAATACACACCAGACTGCTTTTAGAATCTGATCGGCTTTCAGGCACACATATATCCAGAACGCCGGGAAGTGGAATACAAACCCCGCAAGCATTCCAAGCGGTATGGAAACAACCCACAGGAAAAGATTATCCGCAAGCATCAACATCTTTGTATCTCCTCCTCCACGCAGCACTCCTTTGGTCATAATGCTGTTTGTTGCCTGGAAAATAAGAATCAGGCTGATCGCATGCATCAGCTGCGCAGCAACCTCCGCTGTCTCCTCCGATACCTTATAGGAACCAATAATCGCCGGACTGACTGCCATAATAAAGAACGCTGACAGCATTCCAAGTCCCAGTCCCAATCCTAAGAATCTGTAAGCCTGACTCTGTGCCTGCTCTTGCTTTCCCTCTCCCAGCGTCTGCCCTGTCACGATTGCTCCTGCCTGACATACTCCCTGTATCATAACAGTACTCAGCTGTTGTGTTACGCTTGTAATGGCATTGGCTGCCACAAAGGTAACTCCAAGTCTTCCTATCACCATTGCCACTGTATTATTTCCGATAGCGAGAATTCCGTCACTAATCAGTACCGGTATGCTGATCCGGATATATTCTCCAAGCAGATCAGCCGTCTTCATGCCAAGATGTTTTACCCTGAATCCGATTTCTCATCTTTCAGTAACAGATATCCACAGATCATCCCTGCCTCAAACAGTCTCGCAATCAATGTTCCCAGCGCAGCTCCTGCGATTCCCATACGTGGCATTCCAAGTTTTCCGAAAATAAATACATAGTTTGCCAGAAGGTTCACAAAAAACGCTCCGATTGAAACAAGAAGCGGCAGCTTCACCTGCCCGACACACCTTAGTATGATCGTACATACCAATGAAAGACCTAAAAAGAAATAGGTAATCACAGAAAACCTAAAATAGATTTCTCCCAGCCGTATAATCTCTGCATCCTGCGTATACATCCGCATGACAACCTGCGGGATCAGCAAAGTCACCACCGCAAATAAAAGTGCAAGGCTGACTGTAATTCTTACTACGATACAAATTGTCTTACGAAGGGCCTGTATACTTTTTACCGGTTCTGCTTCCTGCATTCCCCAGTAACGGGATACAAGAACAGATGCTCCCATTCCAAGCCCCATACAGAAAATCTGATAGACACCTATAAACTGATTTGCCAGTGACACTGCCGAAAGTGACATTTCCCCGAGATTTCCAACCATAATCGTGTCAAGCATGTTGACTCCGATTGTGATCAGGCTCTGTAAGGCGATTGGCAATGCCAGCCAAAAGACTTTTTTATAAAATTTCCAGTCGATCTCTGCTCTTCTTCTCTCTGCTCCTTCTTCTCTCTGTCATCTTCTATCTCCATTTCCAGTAGTAAACCCTTCCTGATGTTCAGATTTTTCTTGGTCCTTTACCTGGCAAAACTGCGCTGCTCTTTGCACTACAGTGTCTGTATCCAATCCAGATATTTCACGATCATCGTATCCCAGACCTTCCATTCATGTCCGCCCGGCATCTCTTCGTAATAAATCTTCACATTCTTCTCTTTGCAGTAAGCCAAATATTTCTGTGCGTGTGCATAACCTCCATCTTCCGTGCCGATAGCTCCAAATAAGGCCGGATATTCTCCCGTCTCAGATGCACGATCGATCCACACTTTCGAATCGCTGTCTGTTCCGGCAAGTTCCTCTAAGCTTCCCCAGCATAGCGAAACCACATCGTTTTTTTCCTGTTCCTTATCCTGATACCGTGCTCTCTGCTCTGCAAAAAGTTCCGTCACAAAGGAAAGACCGGACAGATTTGCCGCTGCCCTGAAAAATCCAGGTTTTGTAAATGCCCATTTGTAAGCACCGTATCCACCCATTGAGAACCCCGCTACATAACGGTTTTCAGGTTCCGTATTGACCGGAAACATTTTCTCAGCTACCATTGGAACTTCCTCTGTCACAAACTGATAATATGGGTATCCATATTTCATATCGCTGTAGAAGCATCCACCATCCACTTCCGGCATGACAACTGCAAAGTTTTTTTCCTCCGCATACCGCTCAATGGAAGAAAACCTGATCCAGTCCTGGCTGTTTCCTCCACCGCCATGCAGCAGATACAAAGTGCCTGCCGGCTTTTTCCCCTGATTGACACACCCCGGAAGGATCACATACAATTTGGTGTGATAGCCCAGCTTATCTGATAAAAAATCAAACATTGTCACTCCCATCTCATACATCCTCCTTCATCATTTTGTCTATCATGACCGGAAGCCACTGATCCCAGAAGCCCCACTCATGCCTGCCTTCTCCTTCAGAGAACTCTACCGGACATCCCATCTTGGTTGCCACTTCTGCAAAATTTTTTGATCCTTCATAAAAAAAGTCCTGTCTGCCGCAGCAGCTATACAATCTTGGTAGTTTTTTCCCTTCTTGCAGATTCTTTCGGATCAGGTGATAAAAATCATTACTGCTTCCCCTGTACTCTTCCCTTGTCCCGAAAGCTGATGCAACATTCGGATTATTCATATCAAAAAATCCAAGGCTCTCCACCTCTCCCGCACCGCTCATTCCAGCTGCCGCTGCAAAGAAATCCGGGCGGTTCAAAGCCCACTTGAAGGTTCCGTGGGATCCCATGGAATTACCGATCACATACCTTTCTTTCGGATCATGCGTCAATGGGAATATATTCTCCACAATCTCCGGAAGCTCCTCGCTTAAGTATGTAAAATATTTTTTCCATGTACCATATCGCAATAAAAACTGTTGCGTACTTCCGGCATCACAACTGCAAGATCACGCTCTAATGCATATTCTTCCAATCTGGTACGGCGCAGATAAAGGCTTGCATCATCACTGCTCCATGCAGCACATAGAGCGTTTTTTTTCTCTCATATTCTTTATAATAAGTTTCTGCCCCTTTTTTCTCCGGGTCACGAAAAACCTCATAAGTCGGAAGAATCACATAGATTTCTGTGTTTTCTTTCAACACTTCTGAACGAAATGAATATTGGATCAGTGCCATTTTTCTCCTCCTGTTCTACTCTTCTTCCTTTTCAAAACACAATACATTCCAGGAAAGTGGTTTTAATGATGTTGTCAGTCTGCCATCTGCGAACAAAATATCTTCTTTTTCTTTTGGAAGAACCAAAGATGGATTGTCAAAGCTGCTCGAAGCCTCCAGATCATCCGTATACATCTCGAATTGTTTTACAAACCTGTATCCCTCAAATCCTCTGACATCCACAGTCAGAGAATACTCACTCTCCTCATTTCTATTTAACACAAACAGATTCAGTCTGCCATTCTCACGATCCCATGCCGATGCACTGTCCACATAAGGAACATTTTCTTTTCCCCTGTACTGGGATGTATCATCGATCGCATATCCCGGCATATCATAGGTCTCACATTCCACGCTTGTCTGCATGGATGTTCCCTTTGCATACTCCATCAGCTGCGACAGTGCATAATAAGATGCTGATCTCCACACATGGTCATGGTCGGAAGAACAGAGTGCTCCAAGTCCTCCTGTCATGCAAGCAATCTTCACACGGTCTGCATGTCTTAAAAATGCCATCTGAATTGAAACCATTGCCAGCATCTGCAGCATATCTCCTCCCGGATGTTTTCTGTCCGGCATCTGATCTGGATCATGAAGCACATATTTTCTGTCCGGATCAAACCGGTAGTGGGCTCTTGTCATATTGTAGACACCATAGCCCGGATGCAGCTCGGCATTTGGCCGGATCATGGCTCCGTACTCGTCAAAAGAGAGCATCATTTTTTCGGTGAACGCCTCTTTGCTGCAATCACATCACAAAGTGCCGCCTCGGTGTCAATAAATTCCTCATAATACAGGGAACCACCCAGTAATGCCTTAATATCTCCCGGAGGCGCACTGTGATAGTGGTGCATGGACAGATAATCCACCGAATCATAGCACTGTTCGAGCACGGTCTCTTCCCATTCCGGATAGTGATCCATAAAGATGGCAGAGGATGCGCAGACAGCAGTCTCTATCGTCGGATCAATCCACTTCATCACTTTGGATGTCTCATTGGCAAGAACTCCGTAGCCTCTCGGATCCTTATCCCAGGAACCGATTTGCCACGGTCCGTCCATCTCGTTTCCAAGATACCAGACCTTCACCCCATATGGCTTCTCATGTCCGTTCTTTTTACGCAGATCTGACCACCAGCTGCCTCCCTCATGATTCGTATACTCAACAATATCCATCGCATCTCGGATTCCTCCTGTTCCGAGGTTGATCGTATACATCGGTTCTGCTTCCACTTTTTCTGCCCACTGTAAATATTCGTCATGACCAACTTCATTTGTAATATACTGATACCATGCCGGATCTAAATGTACTTTTCTCTGTTCTTTCGGTCCGATGGAATCCTTCCAGTCCCAGGCGGAAACAAAGTTTCCACCCCGGGAGACGGATTGCCGGCATATCGGTACTTTTCAATGCCTCAATCACATCTTTCCGGAATCCTTGCTCATCCGCTGTCGGATGCTTCGGGTTGTACATCGTTCCATTTACCATTGTTCCAATCGGTTCCAGAAATGTTGAAAATAATCTCGGTGAGATTTCTCCTATCTCAAAGGATGGATGGACTGTAATTTTTGCTTCTTTTTCCATAGTCTTTTCTCCTTCATTTCACTGCCATACCTGTGTCTTGTCCCCGCAAACACATTTAAAATAATTTTCTTAAAAACGCATTCAGGCAATGTCTCCAGAATGTCCAGTCATGATAACCGTATCCTTCGAACACCTCAATCGGGACACCTGCCGCCAGTACTTCTTTCTCGTTCTTAACCGTCGACTCATAGCTCCATTCCTGCTTTCCACATGCAACAAAAAGCATATGAAACTGCTTTCTGAATGCTTCCGGATTCAGTAATACTTCTGTATAATCCACCTCATCGTCCCTGATCACAAGACCACCGGAAAAGATGCCTGCCCAGCCGAACAATTCCGGATAGGTAAATACGATTCTCTGCGTCTGCATGCCTCCCATGGAAAGCCCTGCTAATGCCCTGTAATCTTTGTCTGCAATAGTCCGGTATCTGCTGTCAATATACGGGACACAGCTTTCCGGAAGCTCCTGCAGAAATGCGCTCATAGAATGGTGATATTCACCATTTTCCGGGAAGGCATAGCCAGTATTCATAACTACGATCATTTCCTTCATCTGCCCTTTTGCGATCAGGTTATCCGCGATATTGGCAAGCTTTCCCTGCCAGATCCAGCCAACCTCATTCTCGCCGCCCCCATGTTGTAAATAGAGAACAGGATATCGTTTTTCCAGATGTTCCTCATAACCTGCTGGTGTGTATACATAACACAGCTTGGTTCTCCCGGTACTATTAGATTTGTAATATTCATAATGAACCGTTCCATGTGGCACCTGGCGGATTCTGTATTCTTCAAAATCCTCCTCCGGCATTTCCAGATAGTTCACAGCCTGAAAGCCGCCGTAGCCAACCGGCGCATTGCAGTCCACCGTGTTCGCGCTGTTTACTATATAGTTATAATAGTGGAATCCTTTCTCAATTCCCGTTACCTCTGCTGTCCACCAGCCATCCTCTCCTTCTTCCATAGGATAGCTTTTCATTCCCCACAGATTCAGCTCCACATCATGCGCACCGTCTGCCCGCAGATAAAATCTGGCAGTTCCAGTCTTCCCATCTGTCACCTCTGCGCCCGGATGTTCTTCCCGGTATCTGCCACACGGTCTGCCTTTCTCATCAAATGCATGAATCAGACCTTTGTGGATCGGATCAGACATTAGCATATGCTCTGCAAAAGTCTGACGGTCTAATTGCTCTTTGGATAGCTTTCTCTCTTCATAAGGAAAAACTGGTTCACTTTCATCCTCTGGCTCCTCTTTCTGGAAGACTAAGGATGCAAAGTCCCTAAAGCTCTCTCTCCACACATGCCATTCATGATAGCCCTCATAGCTTCGCTGCCCTCCGGCTGCCCCGAGCTTTTCAAACTGATCCGTATATATTTTCTGTTTTTTATCTAAATCCTTCTCCCCTTTTCCTGCCGTCATAAGAACGGTCTGCATCGGATACTCTGCAAACTGTGCAAGAATCCGTTCTGTCTCTTCATCCCTGACCCCTGAGAATACTCCCAGATGTCCGAACAGATTCTGGAATCTCGATACGATCTGGGTTGCCTGCGCCGACCCAAGGGAAAGTCCCGCCATTGCGCGGTGCATCCGTCCTTTTTTCACGCGAAAAGTATGTTCCATATATGGAATAACATCCTCTGTCAGTTCCCTTCCAAAGTCACCCGGGAAAAAGACAGCCTCCTCATCATCTCTAAACGCGTAACCGCTGCACATAACCACGATCATACCCTTGCATTTTCCTTCTGCAATGAGATTATCCATAATAAAATTCAGTTTGCCGTTCCACAGCCAGCTTGTCTCATCCTCTCCCACTCCATGCTGGATATACATAACCGGATATTTTTGATCTATATTCTCTCTGTAGGAAGGCGGCAGATAGACATAACATTTCTTTATGTGATCATTCTGTGTTGACACGTAAGAATGAATCTGCACATCCCCATGCGGTACATCCTTCAGATACCAGAAATCCTGTCCCTCCCGTGGCATTTCAAAAAAGTTATTTGCCCCGAAACATCCATAAGCAAACGGTGCATGTGGGTTCGTCACCTGTACCCCATCTACAAACCACCTGTGATAATGAAAGCCTGGAAGAATCCCCTTTACATTTTTAGAAAACAGTCCGTTTGCCTGCTTCTCCAGTGCAATTTTCTCCGTTCCAAGCGTTCCTCCAAAACCGGAAACTTCTACCGTCTCTGCTTTTGGTGCTTCCATTGTAAAGGTAACACTTCCATCCTCCTCAACCTTGGTTCCCCAGAAATCTTCCTGATAACAAATACAATCTTTGCCATCTATCTTTTTCATTTCTGCTTTTTTATAAATTGGATCAAAAAAAGCGGATACATTGTCAGTGCCTGATTGTTTTTCATTTTCATCTCCTCCTTCTGCTCTCTTTAGCTATTTCGTTTTAGCATATTATAAAAATAATAGCGGCAATATATTTCCATATTTTTTACCGCCGCTGTTATTTTGTATTGTTATTTATAATTTTCTTCCTGTTCCAGACCGCTGCTTTCCCGAATCTGATAAATTGGCAGCAGCTCCCTCCGGATTGGAATATCCATCCGGCTCTCTCCTGCCAGAATTAAAATATCTAATGCACTCTTTGCCATTTCCTGTGACGGAATATCCACAGAAGACAATGCTGGTCTATTATACCGGAGTAGTGGAGAGTTCTCAAAAAATATAATCCTCAGATCTTTCGGGACACAGATTCCGACATCCCTGCAATATGCCATTATCCCTGTAGCAAGCCTGCAGTCGGCTACAAGCCACGCGGTCGGAAGTTCCATATCTGAAAGCATCTGTTTCGCTGTCTGATATCCAATCTCATAGGAACTCTTCTCAATCCTTGGATTCCATTCTTCCTTCGCCACAACATCATGACTCCTGCACCCAAACAGGAAACCTGCCTCCATCAGTCTCTCTGCTCTTCCTGTTTTCTCAAATCCCAAAAAGGCGGCAGATTTCACTCCGGAAAGGTTCATACATGCCGCACATTCTTCACCTGTCCGGTAGCTGTCCATCAGCACACTGTGATAGATCTGGCTGTCACGTCCGATAAACACAATCGGAATCGTGATCTCCCTCTCTTCCAGCGCCTTCTGCTCTTCCTCGTTAAGTCCACAGATCATGGCTCCACTGAAGCGGTTGCTTGACAGCATATCCATATATGTCATGAAGTTCCCTGGTTCATATGCCTGGACAACCAGTTCTATCTTCAGCTCTTTCAAATCAATTGTCTGAAAGATGCCTTCCAGGAAACGCCCGAGACGTGAGTTTAGATTGTCACGCCTCCAGAACAGTGCCAAAACATATGGTGCCTCCTCGTTAGCTGCCTGTCTCAATCTTCTCGCATAAATATTGGGCTGATAATTAATCTCTTTCGCCGCATTTAATACTTCTTCTGCGTCTCTTTTGATATTCTTACCTGGTCTCCTCTGCCATTCAGCACAACAGACACTGTGCTCACGGAAAGTCCCAGTTTATCCGCAATATTCTTAATCTGCATCTTGGACGCTTGTTTTTTACCCATATCAATGCCTTTCATCCTATTTTGAACTATTTTTGCCTTATAACTGAGCCTACCATATCTAAGATTCTTTTGTCAACCCGACAACCGGCTGTTTTTCCTTCGTTTTAGCAATGGCATCCGGCTGTCCTCTCTTTCTGAAAAGACCGGATGCCATTGCTTATTCACTGCTTATCTGTTTGTTTTTTATTTTGCTGCTTTTCTTGCATCGATTACTTTCTGATATTTTTCCATATCAAATTTCACAAGATCATCCCATCCGATACCGGTAAGAGTCTCTTTTAAGTTTTCCCATAATGCATCGAATTCTGCCTGGTCTGCTGCAAAGACCATCTTCCAGGATGCATTTGTAATTTCCTTTCCACACTGACTTCTGATCAGCGCAATATCTGTTGTATCACTTTCAAGAACAACATTTACATTTGCAACCGTCTTTAATAATCCGTTCTCCTCAAAGTATTCTGTCTGTGTATCAGTGCCATATTTTTCTGTCCAGTCAACATATCTCTGGTCCTCGGTTTTTCAAGATTAGTGCTCCAGTAGCTCATGCTGTAAGGCTCATTATTATTCGGATTAACTGCCATGTTAGATACAATGTACTGGTTCAACTGACATTTTCCATCATTGTAGAGACCGCCGCCCCATTCATCCGGAAGATTCTTCTTACCTGCTACATAAGCTACAGAGTCATCTGTCTGTGCATAGCGTCCTGTTCCTTCTTCAATGGTGTAGTTGACACCAGCAATACCATCCCACATGTAACTGATTCCTTCCGGACTTGCCATCCAGTCAAATAACTGCATAATTTTTTCTTTTGTTGCATCGTCTACGCCAGAACCAATGCCCCATACGCGGCCTGAGCCATAATAAGAATCTGCTACCTGATAAATATTAAGGTCTTCAACAGGAACATTCACAAATCCTTTTCCTGCTGCTTTGTCTTCATCGGAAAGATTGATACCTGCAAGGTTCATTTCCCAGTTGTACCATAATAAGTACTTTCTGTATGCACGAAGCTTCTGCTCGTCTGTTGTGGTCCAGTCCTGAACAGAGGAATCCGGATCGATCAGCCCTCTCTGATTTGCCTTGAAGAAGAACTCAAGCATCTTGTAATATGCACCGTTCTCATCAATCAATGGCATCATACTGTTGTCATTTCCAATTAATACAGACTGATTTACTTCCTGCCCATACCATTTTGCGGTCTGGCAGATATTTTCCATACCGAATCCATCCCAGTCTTTCCAGAGGGAAATCGCATATGCTTTGTCACCAGCATCGTTGGTCGGATGTGCTTTCTGCATCTGCTCTAAAACATCCAGAAGATCATCCAGGTTCTTTAATTCCGGGCATCCAAGTTCTTTGTAGTAGTCCCATGGAAGGCATGGTGCTGAGAACGGAGTCGACTGTGAATATGTCTCTGGTGAAGTATTCGTCATCTCGGTAGGGATTCCCCAAATCTTACTTCCATCTCCAACCTGCGCATTGAACGCCTCAATCTGTGTCTTATACTCTGCTAAGTTTGGATAATTCCAGATATCATCCGTAATATCCATAACAAGTCCTGCTTCTACGCAGTCCAGATAATCTGCATTGTCCAGAAGAATGATATCACCCAGCTTTCCGGAGCTGCATCGCGTCTGATAAAGTGCTGCCGCATCACCGGATGTATTCGGTGCAAAGATATTCAGTTCCAGACCGAACTTCTCTTTCACAAGGTCGCCAAACCAGCCTGCCTGCATGCCCTGATAGTTTGCCGCAACATCATAGACTTCGATGGTTGTCACATCCCCTGATGCCTGTGAGCCTCCCTCTTCTGTTGCAGCTGTCTGGTTCTTGTTGTCCCCTGATGAAGCATTTCCATTTGCTCCGGAATCTCCTCCACAGCCTGCAAGAACTGTACTTGCTGTCATGGCTGCTGCCAGGCCTAAACTAATTGTCCTTCTCCATTTCATAATACATATCCTCCTTTTGTTTTTCTACAATAGCCCCCTATTGTGTGTTGAAGTTTATGAATTTTTTCTCAACCCTTCACTGCGCCGATCATAATTCCTTTTACAAAGAAGCGCTGGAAGAATGGGTATACTAATAGAATTGGTGTTACGACCAGAATAGTTACTGTCATACGGATGGAAGTAGCCGTCTGCGTCGTTGCAAGCATCTGCTGGATTGCTTCACTGGAGGTTCCGGAAGAAACAATCGTTGCAAGTGAGCTTGCCTGGTTAATATACTGGTACAGAATAAACTGTAACGTATATAACTTTGTGTCTGTTACAAGAAGCAGCGTATCCTGGAAAGAATTCCACTGTCCTACTGCCGCAAAAATTGCAACCGTTGCAAGAATCGGTTTAATAATCGGAAGAATAATTGAGAAGAACACCTTCAATGTTCCTGCTCCGTCTACTTCTGCTGCATCCTGCAGCTCCCTCGGAATTGATTCCACATAAGTCTTCGTCAGAATAATATAAAAAGGCGATACCAGCGTCGGCAAAATATATCCGAGGAAATTATTCGTCAGATGCAGATTATTCATTGTAATATACCATGGAATAATTCCTGCATTAAAATACATAGTCAATACTACGAACCGGTACCAGAGTTTCCGTTTCCACATGGTTTCTCTTGTGAACATATAACCGAGGAAGCCGGCTAACAATACCGTACATGCCGTTCCGATCAGCGTTCTTGCAATGGAAATCTGTGCTGCCTGCAGCAGTCCCGGAATCTTGGTTGCATCCAGATAATTTCTGAAATGGATCTGCTGCGGCCAGAAGATAATCTTTCCTTTTTCACTCAGATCGTTAGCACTGATCGTATTGATAAAAATATAGTAAAATGGATAAATACAGATCAGGGAAAACAATGCAAACACAATATAAGTAATCACGCTGATCAGTTTATCAACCGGACCGGCATTTTCTTTTATTTTTCCATTCTGTTTCATGTTCATATCCTCACTTCCATTTAAATAAATCCATCACCACGCAGTACTTTAGATAGCGTATTGGCACCACATAACAAAATGACGCTGATCAGACTCTTAAGCATACTGAGTGCAGTAGATACAGAATAACTTCCACTTCCCATTGCCAGATTGTATACATACAGATCAAGTACCTGGATAGTATCCATATTAAATGCATTCTGGAATACATAGTACTGTTCCATTCCATTGGAAAGGAAATTTGCGATATTAAGCATTAATAATACAAAGTATGTTGGCAGTAAGCTCGGAATCGTAATATTCCAGATCAGTTGCATTCTTGTTGCCCCGTCCACTTTTGCTGCCTCATATAATTCTGCATCAATCCCTGAGATTGCTGCGATATACATGATTGCTGACCATCCAAGGCTCTTCCAGGTACTCCACAGCCACATTTTCAGCCATATATGATTGGAAGACTGCAAGAAAGCGATCGGTTTTTCAAGTACTCCCATCTGTATCAGTAAGCTGTTTGCCATACCTGTACTGTTGAACATACAGTAGCAGATAGAAAATACCAGTACCCAGCTGATGAAGTTTGGAAGTGTCGTCACGGTCTGGACAAATTTCCGGAATGGCATACACTTAATCTCATTCAGAAATACGGCAAAAATCATCGGCAGCCAGGAAAATAAAATGGTCAATCCACTCATTGCAAAGGTGTTTCTCAAAACCATCAGCGTCTGCTTAATCCTCACCGGATTGTCTACCAGATACCGGAACCACTTCAATCCTACAAAGTCATCCATGCTAAGTGCTTTTGGCGGTTTGTAATCAAAAAACGCGTATGCCCATCCATACAGTGGATAATAAGCAAATATCGCAACCAGAATAATGAAAGGCAGAATATAGAGGAATTCCCGATACCCTCTCATCTTTTTCTTATTTGTAAAAACTTTCATTCAGCTACCCCTCCTATTTTCTCCTCAGTCCAATCTGTTTTCTCTCCGTACATTTCTTATGTTGCTATTATATGCTATTTCGTTTTAGCTGTCAATAGCTTATTCATTAGAAACTATTTTCAAACTGCCATCCGGAAGTCTTCTAAACTGTTTTACATAATTCCATCCAAGCTCAGGATCCTTATCTGCTACCTCATGTCCTTTGTCATGCATCATCGCCAGATTATACAGATTCACTGGATGCTCTTCATCCGAGTAAAACCTCTGAACGTCATAGTAATGTTCCGGATGTCTGGCAGAAGGCCGGATTCTCTGCTGAATCTGCCCCGGCACACCGCATCCACTCGGATCAGGTTTGGAAAGATCCGGTGTCTCTTCGATCCGAATATGATTATACGCCTTCCAGAAATCATACTGATGCTGTTGGGAGCAATGATAATAAATCGGATAAGAAATTTCCCGGGAACCATAGGTATACCATACCGGCATCCGGTAATCGTATTCTTTCTTTTTCTCCATCGCAAGACCAAACAGATACTTATCCTGTTCTGTAAGTTCACTGGCACCATTTCTGATTCCCGGCCAATTTGAGTCAATATGACAGATAGCTGCGATCAGTTCCGGGTGGAGCATTGCCACTGCCTGCGCCTGTCCTGCTCCATTGCTGAAGCCTGACAGGTAGACTCTTTCCGGATCAACTGGATAGTGTTCTTTCATATATTGGATCAATGCAACTGTATACCCGATATCATCTGCTCCATCCGGTGCTAAAAAGCTGTTCCACTGTGTTCTGTCTGTTCCCCACGGATACACAGTAATAAAGCCTTCCTTCTCCCCCAGTTCATGAAAACGGCTCATCTGTGCGGCTTCCTCCGGGTTATCCGATCCTCCATGGAAAAAGAGCATAAGTGGTACCCTTCCTGACGTTCCATCTTTCACACCGGAAGGTACATGCACAAACCAGGTATGCTTTACCTTCACCTTTTCCTCTAACCTGTCATCATCCAGATAAAGTTCAAACCCGGCTTTTTTCATGTCCGGTTTTGGTTCCACATCTCCATACACAGAGGTATTGGTGCGCCTGGTCACGGAAAATAGTTCTTCCCATACCCGGTTCACCAGTCTTTGGAAAGCTGCATATTCTCTGAATTCATGACACACTGAGATGGATTTCTTTTATTTCTTGTCACTGTAATCTGATCTGCCGTCTCTTTCCATTCTGTTTCATTAACAACATTGAAATAATTCTGTGTTTTCCTGTCACTGTCCACCAGAAAAGCCGGTACTGCAGCATTCACCGCCTGATATCTGGCTTCCTCACATAGCCTTCCACCCACTGCAAAAATTGCTGCTATATTCTCTGCCACACAGGCTGCAAGCGTGCATACCATATGCGCTCCGCTTCCGGTACCGACTAGATACCTGGTGTCATTCATCGGATGCCAGACACTCAACATAGCTTCATAAGTTGGAATCCCGTTCGGCCGTGTTGCAAGAGGCTTATCATCTTCCTTTGTCATTGCATCCTGAAAATCATGAAAAGCTGTCAGATCATCTGTCTCTCCGGAAAAATCATAATTCCAGCGCCCGTTTTCCGGATTCGGGAATGAAAGAATGATTTCCTGTTCCTCCGCGAGTTTTTGCATGCCAAGCTCATCTAAAAAATACCGTACGGATGCTTCGTCTTCTCCATCACGTAATATTGTAATGCTGCAGCGTTTGAATGCTGTCCTTCTTTCCTGTTCCGGAAAATACAGATACATACTTCTTCCGATCTTTTCCAGCTTCTTATATACTAACCCCATCTTTTACCTCCTCTGTCTGTGCAGGTTCGCTAAACTATTTTCCGTTTGTAACTGCTAAAACGTCGTAGCTTAACTATAGTTTCTTTTTTCTATTCTGTCAATCTATTTTTTTGAATATTCATCTGTTTATTTCATCTTTTGCGACTTTTTTCCTGTTTTTCTTCTTTATTTCCATTTCTCTTTGCGTAAGTTTTTTTGCCATTAGAGCTATTTCGTTTTAGCTTTTTATTGACATACTGTATCCGCAATGTTAAGATTGTTTTATCTTAAACAGAATTTTAGTAATAAAGAGGTGATCATCTATGGCTCAGGGTATGAAAAACACAGTCCTGGACCATCTGCCCGCCGGAACAGATGCTGACCTTGCAAAAGGGAAAATTCCTCATACGCTTCCAGACGGCGTAACCAACCGGGCTGTTTATCAGGATATTTTGCAAATTGCCTTACCAGCGAGTGTGGAGCTGATTCTGTCTTCCTTCACATCTATGGCCGATCTGATTATGGTAGGAAATCTTGGTACATGGGCAATCACGGCAGTAGGCCTCACGACACAGCCAAAGTTTATCCTTATGACAATGGTCATGGCGATGAATGTCGGTTCCACCGCACTTGTTGCCCAGTCAAGAGGTTCTGGCAACCGGGAAGCTGCACAGAAGTATGCCAGACAGGCAATGTTGCTCAACCTTACTTTAAGCATCCTGCTTTCTGTCGTCGGTTTTGTGACTGCCAGACCGCTCGTTCTTTTCATGGGTGCAAAGGATGGGCACATTTTAAGTGCCGGAACTGCTTACTTGCAGATTCAGATGGCAGGATTCGTATTCTTTTCCCTGACCTCGACCATCACAGCGCTTCTTCGCGGAATTGGCGATTCCAAAACAGCCATGTACTATAACACAGTCGCCAATCTGGTAAACCTGATTCTGAACTACTTACTGATTAACGGACATTTAGGCTTTCCACGCCTTGAGGTTGCGTGCGCTTCTCTTGCCACCACAATCAGCCAGATTGTATCCTGTATCCTTGCAGTGATCGCCATATCAAAGAAAAGCTGTTATATTCATATGAATCTGCATGATGACTTCAGACCAAGCAGAAAAGAGCTCGCAGAAATCGCAGCCATCGGTCTTCCGGCTGCCCTGGAGCAATTTATGATGCGAATTGGTTCTATGATCTTTTCCAAAGCGGTTGCTTCCCTTGGAACAGTTGAATTCGCTGCACATCAGGTCTGTATGAATATTCAATCCCTTACTATGATGAACGGACAAGTATTCTCCATTTCATCGACCTCGCTAACCGGACAAAGCCTTGGAAAAAAAGACCTGACATGGCACAGGCGTATACCACACGCTGCAAGCGGTGCGGTATGCAATTGCCATTACACTCGGTATACTCTTTGTAATATTCGGAAGGCCGCTTTCTGGTCTGTACACGAACGACGCAACCTGTATTACACTATGTATCCAGATTCTCTGGATTGTTGCTTTTATCCAGCCATTCCAATCTTCACAGTTTATCGTGGCAGGTGCACTCCGTGGTGCCGGTGATACAAAGTTTGTTGCAAAGCTGACATTTTTCACTGTCATGCTGCTCCGTCCGGGACTTGCTCTTCTGGCAATCAACGTATTTTCCCTTGGACTTCCCGGTGCCTGGTTTGCTATCCTGACCGATCAGATCATCCGTTCTGCCTGATTGCATGGCGCTATCAGTCTGGCAGGTGGAAGGAATCCGTGCTGCGTACAAAAGCTGCTGCCTGACACCGGTCAGAAATCCCGTTGTGTATGCAAAGCACCTTAGAAATTTCAAACATTTTTTTATTATAAATTAACACATTTATGAATGGAGGTATCTTTTATGTCAAATGCAAAACAAATTGACCAGCTTTTAGAAGGGTTCTTAAAACGCGGTCTTCCAGGCTGCGGACTGAAAGTCGTCCAGTACGGCAACACCCTTTATGAGGCTATTTCGGTGTCACTGACATCGACACCAAAACACCTGTCACGAAAGACACACTGTTCCGTCAGGCATCTATGTCCAAAATTCCGCTCTACACAGTTATGATGATGCTCTATGAACGTGGCAAGTTTCTCCTCACAGACCCAATTGGAGATTATCTTCCGGAATGGAAGACAAGTACCCGCTACGACAGGCATCCGAACGGCTATGTCGATATCGTTCCAACCAGCCGTCCAATCAATATCCGTGATGTCATGTCCATGAAATGCGGTCTTCCCTATTGTAATTCTGCTGCTCCAACCCACGATCTTGTCATGACTGGCATGCAGGAGTGTATGCAGCCACTCTGGGAAAAAGGATCTTACACTTTGAAAGAACATTTATCTGCCATGTCCAAAGCACCTCTTGCCTGTGATCCGGCACGCACTGGATTTACGGATTTTCCAGTGAGCTCGCCGCCGGAATCATTGAGGCTGTCTGCGACAAACCTGTCAACGATGTTTTCAAAGAGATGCTCTTCGATCCTCTTGGCATGAAAGACACTGCCGCGATTTTTCCAGACGAACAGACGAAGAACCGTCTTGTCACACTCTATGCCAAAGATCCTGATGGAAATCTTGTTCCAGGACCTGACTTTTTTGATAAAAAGCATCTCCCTGGAAAAGAAAATGAAGCCGGATGGGCAAGACTTTATTCTTCCGTGGAAGATTATTCCAGACTTTTACAGATGCTTGCCTGCGGTGGTGTCTATGACGGGACAAGGCTCATGAGCAGTACGACAATTGATCTGATGCGCACAAATGGTCTCACCAGAGAGCAGCTTCTCGACTTTCCTGACAAAGGATATGGTTACGGACTTGGTTTCCGGACAGTCATTGACCCTGCTGCCGGAGATTTGAACGGGTCCATCGGTGCTTTCGGATGGACCGGCGGCTTCGGAAGCTGGTGCGAAGCAGATCCTGCGGAAGGGCTCTCTATTGTCTATATGCACAATCTGATCCCGAATGATGAGCAGTACTATCATCCGAGAGTACGGACCGCTTCCTACGGATTACTTTAATCCCGTATTGTTCCCCGCCTTCCGCACAAGATGCGGTGGCATCCAGTTTTTATAAACGCGCATATGCGCAGAAATGAGGTTTTTACATGTCAGATTTCAAAAACTTAGATCGCCTTTTACAGAAATATGTAGATGATGGACTCCCGAACTGCAGTTGTATGATCGCCAAAAAAGGAGAAATCCTATATGAAAATTACTTTGGCTGGGCAGATAAGGAAAATACCGTTCCTCTTACTGCTGATCATGTATTCCGCCAGGCTTCCCTGACCAAAATTGCAATGTATACAACCGGTATGATGCTTTATGAACAAGGTCGTTTCCTAATGTCAGATCCGCTCTATGAATATTTTCCAGAGTTCCGACATTCTACCAAAATCATCCAGCTGCCGAACGGTACGCTCGAAGAAGTTCCTGTTGAGCATCCGATCACAGTAAAACAAATTTTTAATATGACCTGCGGTCTTCCTTACGAAATGATCATAGGAGGCATCCCGGTTCATCACCCAACTGCAAAAGCAATGGCGGATGAAATGAAAGCTTTGCGTGCCAACGGTTACTTCACTCTGCGCGACCAGATTAAAGCTGCTGCAAGAGTTCCCCTTGCTTTCGAACCTGGAACCCGCTTTCTTTATGGTTTTGCCAGCGAGCTGACCGCCGGTCTCTTAGAAGTACTCTGTGACAAGCCAGCAGAACAGGTCATCAAAGAAATGCTGTTTGAGCCTCTGGATATGGACAGTTCCGCAAATTTCCTGTTCGGAGACCTTGAATCACGGCTTGTAAAAAATTATTACCTGAAACCTGGCAAAACCCTTGCCGATCCTGACTGTCTGACCGTTCCGGATAAAGTACACGAAGCTTCCTTTGTCGGGCCTCTTGGAACGGTTCCCGGCTTTGCCCGCGTCATTACCAACTGTCGTGACTACACAAAGTTGATGCAGATGCTGGCAAACGGTGGCATACACAATGGAGAACATATTCTCGGAAGAAAAACCATAGATCTGATCCGTACGAATACCCTGACTCCAACTATGATAAAGGAAGATTTCTCCAATGACTATCTTGCCGGATACGGTTACGGATATGGTATGCGTACCCTGATGAACCGCTACGAAGGTCAGCACAATGGCATGCTCGGTCAGTTTGGCTGGACCGGTGGCTCCGGAACCTGGGCAGAATGTGATCCGGAAACCGGACTTTCCATTGTATATATGCACAATCTGCAGCCAAACCTCGAACAATATCACCATTTAAGAATGCGTGAAGTTGCTTACGGATGCCTGTAAACTTTACCAATAATTCTTTTTTATAGTTCCCTCCTTACAGAAAAAGAGCTTCCACGCAGTTCTACTACAGAACATGCGTGGAAGCTCTTTTTCTATTTATCTTCTGTACTTATTGCTGAAATTCAAAATACTTCTTCGTATTATTATGGTAAATATATTTTTTCTGTCAATTCCACTATCCTTGATTGCTCTTCCAACTGCACGCTCATTTACATAAGCATTTGCTGTATCAATTAGGGAATATCCCATTTTTAATGCCTCTAATGTACTTGTGTAGGCATCCTCTGGTGATAACATAAAAGTTCCTAGTCCAAGCATTGGACATTCATTGATAACCTAAATCTCATCCTACACTTTAGTTATCTCCATTGTGTGCTTGAATAGATTTAGTTCTCGGTGCCCATTTTGTCTTTTCGGTGCTCGCAAGCCCCATAAAATAAAAAATGCAACAATGAATTTTTACGATCATTGCTGCAAAAAAATCGATGTTCCCTGCGGGAATCGAACCCTCAACTAGTGCTTAGGAGCTCGAATCCACCTTGGAAACATATATAATTCTAAGTTAATCCAAGTCAAGGAAAGCCTTGATTTTTCTAACTATTCTGTAATTCCATGTCAAAATAAGAAAACTTAAAATCGTCTGAGAAAAATGGTTTTCGCTGTCAAACCGCTGACATTGTCACCCTGATGGTTCAGCCATTCCGTTCCAGCGGATTCATATATATGGCTACCATTCCAACTACAGCATAGCCGTAATGATAACACTGTTTTCTTATTAGATTACATATATTATAGCGTGTAAGAGGTCGGATGTCGATGTTTTTTTGACCATAATTTACTTATATTTACTCCGGAATTTCTCGATTGAAAAAGGTGGAAGCTACTACTCCCACCTTTACACTTATACTTATCTCATCCAATCGACTACTGAAATTTTATTTTCTACTCATATAAAATATATCAATGGCTTTACTTGCAAACTCTGCTGTTCCTGCTCCTCCAACATCATCAATATTTTCCGTAAGTTCTCCTCCACCGACATACATTCTTCCAAGACCGCATAAAATTTTATCAGAACATGTATAAAAATGACCTGTAAGTGACATTGATTCAGAACCGTCTTGAGTACACTGTCAAAGTTGATGACAACACATCTGAGAACCTGCAGTCCGCTGAATCCCGTATCCGTGATACTGATATGGCAGATGAGATGACAAGATTCTCGAAAGAGAGCATCTTGCAGCAGGCAGCTACTTCCATGCTTGCTCAGGCAGAGGATGAATAAATTCTTCTTTTTCCCTTTGCAAACCCCCCATTTTCCTGTATGATAGAGATAGATTAACAATAAGGAGGCATACAGTTATGTTGCAGATTAAAAATCCGGTTTTGCCGGGATTTAATGCAGATCCATCCATTATCCGTGTGGATGATACATATTACATTGCGAACTCTACGTTTGAGTGGTTTCCGGGAGTTCGTCTGCACGAGTCAAAAGATTTAGTACATTGGAATCTTCTTCCATCCGCATTGTCCACGACGACATTGCTTGATATGAAAGGAAATCCGTCATCGGGAGGTATCTGGGCGCCGGATCTTTCCTATGCAGATGGAAAATTCTGGCTGATTTATACGGATGTAAAAGTAACCGAAGGACCGTTCAAAGATATGATCAATTATCTGACGACGGCAGAAGATATCCGCGGACCATGGTCGATCCGATCCGTGTCAATGGTGTGGGATTTGACGCATCGTTGTTCCATGATGATGACGGACGCAAATACCTTGTTCAGCAGACATGGGATCATCGCGAATACCACCATGCTTTTGACGGTATTACAGTGACAGAATTTGACACAGAGACAATGAAATTAAAACCGGAGACAGCACGTACGATCTACGCCGGAACGGACGTTAAACTGGTTGAGGGACCACATTTGTATAAGATCAACGGATATTATTATCTGTTTGCTGCACAGGGTGGAACCGTTTGGACACATCAGGAAGTAGTAGCTCGTTCAAAGACGTTAGATGCGTTGAGTTTTGAGACAGAGCTGGCGATCCGTTTATTACAAACTTTGATACGCCGGAACTTGAGATCCAGAAGCAGGGACATGGTGCTCTCGTAGAGACTCCCGGCGGTGAGTGGTATTATGCAAGTTTGTGTGGAAGACCATGGAACCACGAAAATGAAAGTTCGATCGACCCACGCGGCTGGTGTCCGCTTGGCCGTGAGACGGCAATTCAGAAAGTATACTGGGATGAAGAAGGCTGGCCTCGTATCGAGGGCGGACATGGCGGAAAAGTGCTTGTGGATGCGCCGAAAGATGCAATCTTGACAGAAGCACCGGCAGATCATTCGATGCATGATGAATTTGACACACCAAAACTTCATGATGAGTGGAATACCCTCCGCGTACCATTTACCGAGGAAATGGGTACGACAGGGGATGGCAGGCTGACATTGGTCGGAAAAGGATCCCTCAGCAATAAGCATGAGCTTTCGTTGGTGGCAAAACGCTGGCAGGCATTTAACTTTGATGCCGAAGTGAAAGTGAAATTTGATCCGTTCAACTATCAGCAGATGGCTGGATTGACAAATTTTTACAATGATAAGCACTGGTCATTCGCTTTCGTTACGTGGAATGAGAAAAATGGCCGCGTGATCGAAGTGGCAGAGTGCAATCGTGGCGGATATCGTTCGTTCCTTCGCGACGATGCGATTCCGGTACCGGATGATGTTGAATTTGTATGGCTTCGCACAAAAGTAAGAAAGCAGTCTTACAGCTACGAGTATTCCTTTGACGGAAAGAACTATACAGAGATTCCGGGCACACTAGATGCCGCTGTATTGTCCGATGATTACGTACTCCAGTCATACGGTGGATTCTTCACCGGAGCATTTGTCGGCATGGCATGCGTGGACTACTCCGGATACGATCAGACAGCAGAATTCCGCAGTTTTGACTATAAAGAACTGGATTAATCAATAGCAAGAGCCTTTTTTAAACCAGGCTCAATCAGATGGCTGGCGATGCCGCAGAGGATTCCGGGAAAAAGGACGAAAAGTCCGGGAACCAGGAAGACGATGAGGCAGGCGCCGGCCATTGTAAATAATAAGATGAAAGTTTCTTTGATGTGACCTGCCATCAGGCGCACGGAGAGCAGAAGAACTGCCGGAAATGAAGCGCGCAGGTGTGAGATCACGGCAAAGATATAATTGGCGAGAACCCAGAGGACGAGACTGCTATTACTTTACACATAATCCTTTTCTCCTTTACGCATCCCAATATTTTTTCATATTTAATTTCAACATTTCCAATATTTCCCACCTCATTTGCTCTGCTGTATAAGTGACTGAGAAAAATCTGTGAAGCTGAACCTGTTTTGGACTGTCCCCACATTCCTCTCCGATCAGCTCAATACTCTTCTTTCCTAAATTATGGTCCACCTGACCACATTTTCTTCTTCCGGCTTTTCGTTTGATTGCTTCGTACTTCATCTTATAAGCAAATGCTTTTTCACTTGGCTGATCATTTCTCTTTGTAGGTTTGAATCAACCATTAATACAACAGCTTCATCATCTTTAAGGACTCGTATTATCACAGGAACCTTTCTATATCCTATTTTCTCAGCAGCAAATTTTCTTCGGTGCCCGGATATAATCTCATAACATCCATCTTTCTTCGGTCTTACTATTAAAGGATTTAAGATACCATACTTTTTGATACTCTCCTGTAATTCAATCATCTGGCTGTCTGCCCTGACCTTGAATGGATGATTTTCAAATCCTCTCAATCTTTCCAGCTCAATCTCAACTACTTTTTCATCTTCTTCCAATAATTCTGTTTTTTCTGCCATAGGCAACTTCCTTTCCCTGAACGTAAAAAAGCCCGTCCAGAATAGATTGTTATTATCTAATCTGAACGGACTCTTCCGACAGGCCTTATACCAGGCAAGAAAATAGTGTTACTTTTACTCTGATTTACACCCCAATTCTTATCCTACATTGTGCCTTATCTCTCCGGGTGACGATCTGAAAAATAAATCCTGATGACAAGATTTCATTTTCGCTGACAAAATCCATTTTTCAATCACTTTTCGCTGACAAATTTGCCATCAAAATCAAAAAAAGCATGAAAAAAGCGGCAATGATTTTGTCTTCATTACCGCTAAAAATGAACGTCTCCTATAGGAATCGAACCTACAATAGAGTCTTAGGAGTTCAAGTCCCCGTTGGAAACTTATATTATTTTGAGTTAAGATAAGTCAATGAAATCATTGATTTTTCTACCCTTCCTGTAAATCCATGTCAAAATAAGAAAACTGAAAATCATCTAAGTTAAGCACCTCTCGCTGACAAATGAGTGACATTGTCACCCTGAGGGTTCAACCATTCCGTTCCTACGAATTCATATTTATGGCTACCATTCTCATTTAGCAATGCAGTAATGATAACACTGTTTTCTTATTAGATTACTTATATTATAACGTGTACGAGGTCGGATGTCGATTGTTTTTTGACCATTATTTACTTCTATTTGCTTTAACTATAAAAGCCGTAAGCTAATGCTCCCAGCTTTACATTTTTTTATTCCATCAGTTTTACAAACTTGAAGTTGTCTTTCTGCTTATTTACTCAACATCAAATTCAGCCGCCAAATAATGCGGTGTTCCGTCCTTTGCCTTCATTTCTAATACTACACAATAGGTTCCCGCCTCCAAGCGAGTTCCATAATAATCATATTTTTGAACAATACTTCCCTGCAAGCCCGTACTGTCTCCACCCAATGAGAATTCTAAATTATTAAAAGGAAATATATCCTGCGAATATGTCAAACGATACCATTGCCCGTCAATGTGGCGTTCGAGATACTCAAAGCCAGGACTACCATCCTCACCGAAGGAATAGATTTCTTTAGAATTCGCAGTAACAGCCCAGCGAATGGTATATCCCTTAAACGGAGACCATGTGGGCTTTTCAATGGTCAATTCAAAGCCTTCAACCTGATTGACAGGATAAGAGACTGGTTCTCCAAGAGTAATCAAAAATAAACACATTTGCCGATATTAAAGAAAGGAAGCCCCCTTTTTGGGGGCTTCCTTTCAGACTGTAGACAAAACGCTTTTGGTCAGCACTCCAGAAGCGTTTTTCTTGTTTTCGGTTCAAAAAGTGTGTACTTGATCAATAATAAACACTTTTGGGCTCCCCTTTTTCCCTTCCTGGCTATCATCTTTGCCAGTTTTTCAGATTCATGCAGGCAAACGTAAGCCCGACTTTCATTTCCATCCGGGCTTTTCCTATCATCTGTGTATAGCGGAATCCGTGGTTTTCTTTTGCTGTTCCGAAGAGGCGCTCTACGGTCTCTTTCCGTTGCGCATACACTTCCTTCATCCCAATCGTATGTCGATATCCTCACACTTTTCCATGTACGGCTCCCAGATATGCCGGGTCACTACCTTCACATGATCCTGCTTTCTGTGCACTGCTTCAGATATAGACATCCTTCACAGACGATTCCGCAGCTCTTGTATTCCCGGTATCCGGAACGGTTCGTCGTATGATAAGCCAGCACCTGATCATTCGGGCATACATAGCAGTCAAAATATTCATCATACACATACTCGGCTTTTTTGAAAAAAACATCTTTGGTCATGGGGCGTTTATACGGTAGAAGCGGTGTGATACCATCATCCAGAAGTAACTTTGCTATCGCTGGTGTTTTGTATCCTGCATCGGCTACCAGTGTCTGAATGCCAATGTCTTTTATCTTATCATACAGGGATTTAAATGTCCGGCTGTCATGCTGATTGCGGGATTTACACATAACCCAGAATCCATCCGTTTTTGTCACAGGCTGTCTGCACGGAATACGCAAAAACATTTTTATGCTCACCCTTTCGGAACCATCCGCTTTCCGGATCCGTTGTACTTTCCTTGACCGTTTTTTCTTCTTTTCCATCAGAGCTGCCACCACAGGAGGGGGGATCTCTGGGATCTTCCTTCTTTTCTTTCAGAGGCTTTTTCCCATGCGCTTCCCGGTCTTCGTTGATTTCCTTCTTTAACTGCTCTTCGAAGAACAGTGCTTCCTCATCTGCAATCCGTTTCCGCATCTTTTTGCTGTTTGCCCGTGCTTTTACATGGGTGGAGACCTCGGAAGGATCGATCAGTCTGTATTTATAGCATTCCTGCAGGATACGGGAAAAAATCTGTTCAAAAAGATCAGTATCCTTAAAGCGTCTGGTATAATTCTTTCCAAACGTAGAGAAATGGGGAACCTTGTCCATCATTTCCAGACCGAGGAACCATCGGTATGCGACATTGACTTCGATTTCTTTTACTGTCTGGCGCATGCTTCGGATGCCGTACAGATACTGGATGAATGGAATTTTAATGAGCATGACCGGATCCATGCTGGGACGGCCATTGTCTGCACTGTATTTATCGATCACAAGTTCATAGATAAAACTCCAGTCGATTGCCTGGTCAATCAGGCGCAGCAGATGATCCTGCGGAACAAGGTCATCCATGCAGAACATCTGAATCTGTTCTCTTTTCTTATCTGCATTCTGTGTCATCATAGGAAACACCGCCTTTATTTTGATACTTTCATTATACCAAAAAAGTAGTGAAAAGTCCCGTAAATACGGCATTTTCACTACTTCTTATATGCTTGTAAGTACATAATTTTTGCAGTCATGACACAAGAAAAGCTCCCTCACAGGAAGGAGCTTTGTCTACAGTCTGAGCCTGAGGCTTCTTTAGAAGCACTCAGGCTTTATCATTCTGAAAACTAGATCTGGAACTGATGCATCAGCTGTAACATAGTATGTACCTGTGCGGACTGTTCTTCGCTGACAGCGGCGGTCTCCTGAGAAGATGCGGAGTTGTTGTCCACGATTCCGGCCACATGAGTGATGTTTTCATCGATCTGCTGGACGCTGGACACTTCAGCCTGAAGGGCCTGTGCCATATCAACCATACGCTTGGTAGAAGCCTCGGCTTCTTCCATTACCTGATCCATGCTGGCTTCGGTTTCTTCTGCAATGGCGATTCCCTTGTTGACAGCATCGATGGTGCTCTCGATCAGCTTTGTGGTCTCTCCGGCAGCTCGGTGGACTGTTCCGCCAGATTCTTGACCTGCTCGGCTACGACAGCAAATCCGCGGCCTGCTTCTCCGGCACGGGCAGCCTCGATGGAGGCATTCAGTGACAGGAGGTTGGTCTGGGAAGCGATATCCTCAATGACCTGAATGATAGAACGAATCTCCTCGGAACATTTACTGATCTCACCGATTGCGACTTTCAGTTCCTGCATCTTGCATTGCCATCAGCAACCGTCTGTGCGGACTGCTTGGAGATATCTGCGGTCTCCTGTGCAACTCTGGCTTTTTCTTCAATACTCTTTGCCATAGCGTCGATCATCTGGGATGCTTCGGAAATCTTGGAGGCCTGTGCGGTACAACCTTCTGCCAGATCGGTAGCTGCCTGTGCCAGCTGCTCGGAACCACCATCGATCTCCTGTGCGCTGACCTGAATGGTGGACAGTGTCTTCTTCATATCGGCAATGATCTTCACCATGGAATCCTTGATCTGTACAAAGTCACCGACATATTCTTCCGTAGGCTCTACACGGTAATTGCCCTGACCCATCTGACCTAAGATCTCGGAAATCTCGGTGATCATCTTGGTAAAGTTGTCGTTCATGAAATGAACGGCCTGCACCATGATGCCGACTTCACTGTCATCCTCCGGCAGATCCAGACGGCTGTCAAAATGTCCCTGCGCAAGTACTTTCATCTGCTCGGATACTTTTACAATGGGAATCAGCAGTTCCTGTTTTGCAAAGGTCAGTGTGGTGACAATCTTGCAGGCAATGGTCAGGAAGCAGAGAATGAAAATCACCATGGTAGTGATCATTATCAGATTCAGAGTATTTTGCTTCTGAGCCATACGTGCCTGGATATCATTGATACAATTATCTGTGGTTGCAGTGATCTCCTGTACGGTAGATTCATATTCCTCACCAAATACATAAGAAATAGCTGCTTGTGTATCTCCGGAACCGGCCTTATCCATGGCTTCTTCTTCCAGAGGAACCAGACCGTTGGACATTTCAGCAATATGGTTTAACAGTGCCCATTCATTGTCGGTCAGACCGTCTTTCTGAAGACCTTCCCAGGCAATGTCACGATTTTTGTCCTCGTTTAATTCCTTCATATAATTGTCATAGTAGGTCTGGTCTCCGGTGACTGCGTAAGACTGTACGGCAGCGGTCAGCGTCTTGGAACCCAGACGATACTGGTTCAGATACATGGTAGCTTCCAGCTGCTGGGAATTGATCCGGCTCAGATACATGTTGGATCCGATGAACAGGATCAGCATAACGATGCTGATGATCAGTATCTGATAGGTTGATCTTGTGTTTTGCTGCAGCATGGCAGACTGACTGGTTACTTTTCTTTGCTTTTTCATTTGAAATATACCTCTTTTCTGTAATACATGGTGAACTGATGTGTTACGAAAATTCTTTTCCTACAGTATACTATAATTAACGGAATTATACAAATCTTGCACCTTTAAAAATACAGCAAAAACGCGTAAAATTATTTATACGAACCATCAGTGGCGACTTGCACCCTATACAGGAAGATGGTACTATAAAAAGTAAGAGGCATGATTTGGAAAAGAGAAGATAACGATAAATAAACAGACTGTAGACAAAGCTCCCTCACAGGAAGGAGCTTTGTCTACAGTCTGAAAGGAAGCCCCCTTTTTGGGGGCTTCCTTTCTTGTTTACTCCACCGATCAACGGCTCAATATTAAAAAATCTCGGAAACCAAGAACGCTACAACATAGCAGATCGTTTGGTGTATCATGTAAATAATAAGCGAATGTTTCCCTAAAAAGTTAATACCTGGAACTTTTCATTTTCCAAATAGCCGGTTAATCAGCCCCTTTTCCTGTAAGAAACTGTACAGGAAATATCCTGTTGCAAATAAGAAAATCCATGGGAGCAACGGAAAATAGTCGGTAGATGAAAAGCCAGCTTGCGGAAATCCAATATAAGCTAATACCGATTTCAACCATGTAACATTCAGCAAATTATCAGATAGAGATAGTTGGATAGGGTCTTGCTTCGTCCAACTTCTGAGAATGAGGAATAGCACAAAACTAACGCTTACCCCAACCCCAGCCGGGATTTTTTTCAGAACCTTATCCAGTAAAATCCATATCAAAATACAGCTGCCAATAAGCGTTAGAACACCGTAGCGCACCCGATCATTGGGAAGAACTATGGCGGTAACGAGCGAAATGACCACACCACCACCAAACGCCCACAATCCCCTTTCATGTGTTTTTTCCTAAATGCCAGCTGAACCCAGCCAGCAAAATAAAAGTCCAGCAAATGGATTGCTGCCAAATATAGGCACCGTGGGACTTATACCATGGAATATCTGCATTATACAGATAAACTAAATCCCATAAGAAATGATACGAAATCATTTCAATAATGGTTATACCTCTTATCAAATCAATAAACGGTAAACGCTGCTTTATTTGCGTTGTTTCCAGCAAAATTTCATCACCCCTTTTATTTACTCCAAAATCGGCTCCACCAGCTCCGGGGCGGCTCTGGCTGCTGCCGTTCCTTGGATAGCTCCGCTTGTAGTGCTGCTATCCGTTCATTCTTCGCTTGCAGCTCCCTTTCCAATATCTCATAAAGGCGGTTTTGACCGTCAACCTCTACCGTCAACTGGTTGTCGGTGGTTGACGGTTCACACCTCGAAAATGCTTGTTTTATCAGCTTTTCACCGTCAACCGATACTATCAACCGACCGTCAACCCCTGTAAACCGGTTGATAGTGGTTCACGCTTCATTTTTTTGAAAACTGCTTGCTTAGAAACACCGATTTACAGACTTCTCGTATATATATTTTACCACATAATTTTTCCAAAACACAGATTTCTTAATCCTTATTTTCATCCTTAATTTTCATATCTGCTATTATACGTTCTTCCCTCTGCCTCTCTTCACAATAATCCCAGAAGTCTTTCAATGCTTCCTCATCCGATTTCCACGGCAATGGTATGGGATCCAATTCATCTAATCGCTTCACAAGTTTCCGTACCTCTTCGGTATTGAACTCCTCATCACTTGCCTCCATTACATAAAAATCTAATTTTTCATTTATCATTCTGATTTCTTCTTCTTTGGTCATGTTAAAACCTCCCTACATTATATACATGGCGCTTCTCGACAAATTCTTACAAATAACTACAAATTTTTTCACAAGAAACGGAAAAACGATACTGCATAGATTTCCTACTCCACACAATATCGTTCTTCTATATTTATACTTTCATTGTCTTTGCCAATGATGTAAGCAACGCCACCATCTCCGGATTCCCCAGCACTTTCATCAGCAGCTCTGCATCCACTCCATCCGGCACCGTAATTGTACTACTGCTTCATCCTGTTCTTTCATTTGTGGATTAAGATTTTCCTTATTATAAAAGGCATTCTCCATAAGTTCTGCATTCTTCCTTCGGTCTTCATCAAGGATATCAGAGGATTTAATATTCCATACTTCTTAATACTCTCCTGCAATTCAATCATCTGACTGTCCGCCTGAACCTTGAATGGATGGTTTACAAATCCCCGAAGTCTTTCCAGCTCAATCTCTACAACTCTTTCATCCTGATCCAGCAATTCCTTCTTTTCTTCCATAGGCAACTTCCTTTCTCTGAACGCAAAAAAGCCCGTCCAGAATAGATTGTATTTATCTAATCTGAGCGGACTCTTCCGACAGGCCTGATATCACAGACAAGAATATAGTGTTTTGTTTCACTGCTTTTCCTAATTTTACACCCTAAAACTCATCCTACACTGTAGTTAATCCCTCTGGGTGACGGCTAGGAAAGTGTGAATTGGTGACAAGCATCCATCCCCGCTGACAAAATCAGTATTTTCAGCCTTGTTTCGCTGACAAATTTGTCACTGAAATTACAATTCTGCATGAAAAAAGCGGCAATGAAACTATCTTCATTACCGCTAAAAATGAGCGTCTCCTATAGGAATCGAACCTACAATAGAGTCTTAGGAGTTCAAGTTACCTTAGTTCCCACATGTTACCTGATGTCAACCAAAGTCAGTATTTATCAGGAAAGTAGGCACTTAATTGAAAATCCTTGTCAATATAAATTAACAGGTATAATCCCATTTTTGATATTCACTGTTAGCAGTTTGTTAGAAATGCTAACGCGTGGGATTAACCACTGTGTGCATTAAAATCCATAAACATGACCATCATTCCCCTGTTACTGACGGTAATGACTGATCAATATTTCTATTAGATTACTTACATTATATCGTGTGAAAGGTCGGATGTCGATAAGTTTTTGACCTTTTTTACTTATATTTACTCAGAGTTTCCTGCTAATCCTTTAATTCTCTTTCTATTTCTTCTATTGTTGGCATTGAACTCTTATAATCCTCCGGAATCAAATTATTTAATTCGTACTCAGATATTCCTACTGGCACATTTACCATACTTGTTGCATACTGTGCCAATACATTGTCCTTTGTTTTACAAATTAGCAATCCAATGGTTAAGGTCTATTCTCATAGCTTATGATTAACTCTAGGTTAGCTTTCTCATAATCATTCAAAACATCATCACTGAAATTATCTGGTTCAATAGTGCCATTATACCAACTGCAAGAATTGAAATATTCTTGTAAAAATTCATCGTTGAATTTGCGCCCATGGCGAGCATAGATTTCATTTCTAGCAATTTTGCAATCCTCTTTAGAGAAGGATTCTAAATCAGCATCGGTTAAATATCTGACATTGCTGTCTGGACATTTATACTCATTGGAATCATAAAAATTATTTTGTACATCTAAAGCATCAAACACATAATCTATGGAGTCATAGACTGGTATTGATGTCCAATTATCCGTTCTCCAAGAGTCATAAATCTCATCATATTCCTCTTTCGTGATTTCATTTCTTAAACGGAAATAACTGTGGATGTAATCTTCCGCAGAAAAAGTCGTTCCATCCATAATACTGTCAATTACTTCCATTTTGTTTTCTTCAAACGACCAGACATCATACCAATCGCAAAACCCTCCCGTACCATCGTGGTATCCACAGAAACAGAGTTTTTCGAGTGTCTCGCTATAATAAGGCTCATAACTATCTACAACACCAAATGAAGAAAGATAATCCCGTATTGTATGCGGAATTTCTACGATTTCTTGATCAATTATACGATATACTGAGATTTTGTTTAAACTGCTCCATTTATCTTGCATAAATAACTCCGGCACGCCATTACCTGTGACATCCCATAAAAATAATTCTTATTATTTTGTACCAAACCAGAACTGCCTAGATATGTGTTGCCATTATCTTCCAATATGTTGTCGAATAAAAAATCGATATACAATTTTTTCCAGGAGTCTTCTTCCAACTTAAAATAATCATTGGCAACTTCTTCAGTATCAAAGATGTACATCGTATTAAATGTATATCCGCCAAAGATGCTTTCCGGATTGATCGTCGCCTCTATTATGAAACTATCCATTTCGGTATCCGTTTCTGACATCCCGTCGGGCTCGTATTCAATCTTACCAATAATACGCACGGACGTGTCGGTGACCTGTTCAATTTCATCAACTTCAATATGTTCGATATCATAATTTTCGTCTTCCCAAGCAGCAACGTATGTCGCCATATCATCGTCATCATTTGCATCATATTCATCATAGTTACCAGTATCTGCTCCATACCATGCTATGAGCTGGTCGGCGTATTCGGGCGTCATTGTCCCAGCCTGTACGATCCACCGTCACCTAAAATGATGTCGTGAAAAGTTATGTCCTCCTTGACATCTTCATAAAAGATGTTCTGCGGTTCGGTTTCGAAGTTGTCAATGTCAGAGTAGGATAGGAAATATGCCATTGGGAAACTGGAAATATCCACCTTGTGCGTGTACCCGTCATGGTCGACGGACATTCTCACGACCTGGCATATTTTCTTGAGGTTTATATCCGTCTCATTGATTTGTATTGGATATTTCGGTTGGGTTATGTCTGCGGCCTCTTCTGTAGTTTTCGAGGTTTCTAACTCTTCGGTCTCCGAAATGCTTTCAGTTGTTTTGATGCCATCGCTTTCCTTGTAGCCGAATGAGCAGGCATTAGACAAAATACAGATTATGGTGCATACACATATAGATAGTACCTTTCTTTTCATTATGTTTTTGTTTTCTCCTAATTTCTCGGTTGTTATGCTGCTTTAAACACATCAATGCACTTATAATGTAAAAATAGTATCATCCATACCATAGCGGTGTCAAGGTTATTTGAATACCCCATATACGAAAAAAGTGAGGACTTCTCCCACCTCGAAAGAAATCCCCACTTTCATTGACCACATTGGGGTCAGGCACCAATGTGCTCATTGTATTGACCTATTTAAATTATACAGGAAGCTCCAATTATTTACATTATAACACACGTAGGTATATTCAAACAATACCAGAATAATAGTACGATATTCAACCTAAAATTTCATTTTTGGCTTTTGTGCAGTTTACGGCATCCAGCGGTCGTCATTCTGTTTTAGAACGGCCGTTTCCCGAAGCCAACGGCCGCCCATTTTTTAGTTAGAAGATTACCGCTTATCGTGTGTTAATCTTAATCGTGTAGTGTTTTGTAGCTCTCTTCATAATGGAATTGGCAGATACCTCATCGTTGAGGATCATCGCTTTCCAGTTATCCGGATCACGCTGTGAGCATACGATGGTGCTTTTTCTCTGCTCGTTCCGCTTCTCCAGAAGCTCAAAGAGGATTTTAATCTCTCTTTCGTCAGTGATTGTGTGGAGCAGGAAATCATCCAGGATGATCAGTTCCCATTTGAGATACTTCTTCATCTTACGGGCATATTTATCGTAATCCTGCTCTTTAAGAGCTACTCTTCCTATTGTTTTGATCAGCTGCTGTAATCCTTTGACCGGAAGATATGCAGCCTGCACCGGTATCAATACGGAATCTGCACATGCCAATGCGTTAATTGTCATCATTCCAAGAGACGGCATACAGTCAATAATTATGAAATCATAGAAATCTCTCAGTTTTTCTACCATAGATCTAAGTATCAGTTCCCTGCTCATTGCATTCACCAGAGATACCTCAATAGCTGACAATTCAATATTTGCCGGTATCAGGTCCACACCTTCCTTATGATGAAGGATCGTTTTTTCAATATTCATTTTTTCATCATTCACAATATTCATCATCAAAGTTGCCAGAGAATACTCCATTTCATCCGGCTCCTCATATCCAAGGCTGATTGTCAGACTTCCCTGTGGATCTCCGTCTATCAGCAGGACTTTCTTTCCTTCCTGGGCCAGACCTATACCCAGATTCACACATGATACGGTCTTTCCGACTCCACCTTTTTGATTTGATACTGCAATAACCTTACACATAACATTTCCTCCTGTTTTTAATAATTCAGTACATACAATTTCAAAAGTTCAATTATTTCTCTCTTCATCTGTTCCGTAGAATAATTCTTTGGAAAATACTTATGAAGCTGATCATTCTTAAACACTACCCGGTCTGTTTCTTTCTGCTTTATTTCGCTTAGAATATCTTCAACTCTCTGGGTTGTTAGTTTCCCATCAGCACTCAGCTTTTTCATACGCATTGCCTGCGATAGTAACGGCGTACATAGTGTCAATTCCATAGCATCAAGTACATCCTTCTGTTCTTTTTTCTTTAGATATGCAATCTGTACAGCCGGAGTAAATCCCATTGAACCGTCATCTACCTTTTCCAACAATTCAGGAATCAGATCAGCCATCTTGATATATCTCTGCACCTGCTTTGGACTGTCTCCAGTTTCCTCACTGATAATCTCCAATCCCTTTTTTCCCGAATTGTGGTCAACTTGACCAGCTTTCCTTCTTCCAGATTTTCTTTTTAGCACATCATATTTCATCTTATAGGCAAATGCTTTTTCACTCGGTTGGATTCTCTCTCTTTGCAAATTTGAATCTACCATTGCGATAACTGCCTGATCATCTGTCATGTAGCGGATTATCGAAGGTACTTTTCTATATCCCAGTTTTTCCGCTGCAAATATTCTTCTATGACCTGATATGATTTCGTAGTATCCTTCCTTTCTTGGTCTTACGATTACCGGAGTTATTATTCCGTATTTCTTGATACTGTCCTGAAGATCTTTCATCTGGCTATCCATTTCCACTCGAAACGGATGGTTTTCAAATACTCTTAGCCGTTCAATCGCTATTTCAACGATTTTTTCATCTGGATCCATCTGATCCACTTTTTCTGCCATAGGCATCCTCCTTCTCCCTGAAATAAAAAAAATCCGCCCAGATTAGAACCTAATCTAATCTGAACGGAATACTCATTCAGGCTTGATATTTTCCAAGCAGAAATATTTTTAATCATTACCCTTTTGTTAGCTACAAGAATTTACAGCCCTTTACACCAGTTGCATTATAGCTTTTCATTTCTGTTAGCAAATCTACAATAATTTTACTGTTAGCAATTTGCATTTTCTGTTAGCAAAAATGCTCATTTTTTGATTTGCTGTTAGCAGAAAAACAACAAAAAACGGCAATGATTTTTCTCTCATTACCGCTTAAAATAGAGCGTTCCCTATAGGAATCGAACCTACAATAGAGTCTTAGGAGGACCCCGTTATATCCATTTAACTAAGGGAACAAATGCCGTATTTTCGGGCTTTTCAGCCTTTTGGGCTCCGGCTGCCATGTTTATGAATCCAATCACTTGCGTGATGAATTGTCCCAGTTATTATATATTGATTTTAGTCTTTTTGCAAACTCTAAAATCCTGTTATGTCTCACTAAATGGTCTGCACTTAGTTGCCCCTTAGGAGGACCCCGTTATATCCATTTAACTAAGGAGACAAATGCCGTATTTTCGGGCTTTTCAGCTCTTTTGGCTCCGGCTGCCATATCTATGAATTCAATCACTCTTGTGATGAATTTCCATTGTATCTTATTTTGACATTCAGATCAATCCCTGTTGGAATCGAACTCTGACTTATCACTTCTCAGCTTCCATAAGTCTCAACCATGATTGAACCTTAGGAGGACCCCGTTATATCCATTTAACTAAGGGAACAAATGCCGTATTTTCGGGCTTTTCAGCCTTTTTGGCTCCGGCTGCCATGTTTATGAATCCAATCACTTGCGTGATGAATCGCTCCTGTTATTATATATTGATTTTAGCCTTTTTGCAAACTCTAAAATCCTGTTGCTTCTCACTAAATGGTCTGCACTTAGTTGCCCCTTAGGAGAGCTCCAACCAATTGTCACTCTCTGTCAATCTGAGGTAAGGTAAAACCCATATGGGACACTATTAAAAACTATTTCCGATTCAATTTGAGTTATTCTGAATACCCCCTCTGTCAAGCTCTGAAAGTTAGCTGATTGTTTGTTCCAGCTAATAATTGGGGAATGCCTTGATATTACCATCGACATCTGTTATATGACCACCATGCTTCGTACGTTCGATCATGGTAAACAGTATTCAATTAAACTTCCTATCGAAAGCACAAGATATTTTCTTGTCTATAAATAATATAACGCATACGAGACGGTTTGTCCATGCGTTTTTGACTGGTAAATTGGTTAATTCAAAGTAATAATAATATTATTATGGAAATCTGAAAATAATTTTTCAAATACGGACATAACCGGTGGATGGACCTGCACCGACCTTTGCGATATACCCACTCTTAACTAAATCCGTCAGTGTTCTTTCCACGGTAACCTTACTTATGTCAGGGCATAGTTCCATAATTTCCTTCTTCGTTATCTTACCGACCTTATTATCAATCACTGCCTTAATTCTATCCGGCTTGGAAAGATTATGGTACTTCAAATGTTCTACACGGCTTTCAAATTCATTGTATGCTTTCAGCATAATACCTAAATAATACTTAACAAAAGGCTCATAACTGTTTTCACCCTCATGCCAACCGACAGAACTTGCTTGAAGAGCTTCATAATATGTTTCTTTCGTTTTTTCAATCAGCATTTCCATGCTGACATACTTTCCAACGATATATCCAGCCTTATAGAACAACAATAAAGTCAACAGACGGCTCATTCTACCATTTCCATCATTAAAAGGATGAATACACAGAAAATCCAGAATGAACATGGGGATTAAAATCAGTTTATCAATGAGATTTGCTTCCCATGCTTCAAGGAAACGAGCGCAAAGTTCGTCTATTGCTTCTGCAGTCTGAAAAGCTGGAACTGGAATAAAACGAGCTTTTTGGTGTCCCCCGGCATCGGTTTCTGCAATTACATTGTCTGAATTCTTATAGGTACCACCGATGTTTCCTTGGGAATAAGAATATAAATCACGATGTAACTGTAAAATAATGTTTGGTTTTGGAGTGATATATTCATAACTTTCGTGAATCGTAGCCAGCACTTCACGATAACCGGCAATTTCCTGTTCAGACCGATTACGTGGCTCTGCTTTTTGACTTACCAGTTCTTCCAAACGTTTATCACTTGTAAATATACCTTCAATTCGGTTAGATGCTCCCGTACTTTGAATTAAAGTAACTTCCAGAAGTGTTTTCAGTTCATCTATGTTTGCTTCCAGAAATAATTCCTGTTTACCTTTATGCTCATGAATACTGCCAACCATCTGAACAATTTCAGGTGTCAGCAACTTCGCAGGATTTGTAATATAATCAAAATTTCTCATTGAAATCTCCTTCATTTTGAATTTATCTCCATCATTTTAATGCTAAATGATGGAGATTTCAATAGATTTGATGGAGATAGATTCTCCATATGCACAATAAAGATATTCATTTGTATATAGAATTTATTACTTCATCGTCTTCGCCAGCGAATTGAGCAACGCCCGCATCTCCGGATTTGCCAACACTTTTGCCAGAAGTTCCGGATCGACTTCATCAGCAGGATTTCAATTCTTTCCCTGGTTCTTCTCCGGTAACTTTATGATATTTAATCTGATTGGCGTACCATTTTTCAAAGCTGGCAATATTGATTCGTATCTTTCCGGCACTGTCATCCAGGTTCTCTTTTGTGTTAGACGCCGTTTGTAAGGACTTTCTTCTGAAATCTTCGAAATGACTTCTTCAACATCGTCCATTTCTGGAACTTCTTTTTGTTTCATAATTGCTGTTGCCATTTATTCTTCACTTCCTGTCTTTTTAGTGTTAGTGTTTTTTCTTATATCATATCTCAAATCCAGATAAAAATTTAGGATGTCGATGCAGACAAAATCTGCCTGATCAACACCCTGTTTTTTACTGTTCCAAGTTATCGAGCCAGTCATCGAAACTCTTCTTTGAGATGCGATACTTTCTGCCATCCAACTGGATCCACCGGAATTCCTTTTTCTTCAGAAGGTTATAAATAGTCAATGTCATTAACTTTAGCAAAAAGCAGAAGATATCTAATCCTTTTAGGAATAAATATCTTCTGCTTTTAAGTTAATGACATTGGAAAATATCTACACTTATTCTCTATATTTTATACTTCCCTGCATCCACACAATGCCCTTAAAACGTCTGCCAACCTGTGGTTCTCCAACCAGATCCTTCTGATTAATGCAGACTCCAAAGTTCATTTCATTACAGCAGATATCAAGCACCCAGACATTTTCTCCGGTAAGATTATTCTGTTCCAGCCTGCAATCTAATATTTCGCCCAGAATTGCATACTGATCACTCTCAATGCCATATGGCATAAAATAAGAATCCACAATGCTGAGTACATCCTCATGCGTAATACGTCTTGACAACATGGAATATGTATCAATATCTTCTAACGTCAGATTCTCGATCGCATTTTCATCCCCATCTCTTGCGGCTGCAACCAGATAATTGCGGTCCGTTGTATTCTGCTGGTTCTGCTTATTTTTTTTCTCAGTTTTATTAATTGGAAGCAAAATTTTTCCTTCTGTAGAAAGCGCACCTAAAATAACACCTTCCTCCAGATTCATATATTTTTTTGATCCTTTTACAGCCAGAAAATCCACAACATTCTGCAGATAGAAAATTAACGTCACTCCTATTCTGACTTCATCACATATCCCCGCATAGGACTCTTTTTCCGCATGTTTTTCCACTTCTGCCTGTTCTCTTGTGGATAACATTGTGCCAAAAAAATACGGATAGTAATAATCCATCTCAAATGTGTCATCTTCCTGGTAAGTACCTCTTAGCGTCAGACCAAAAAAGTCGCCAACTGATGACAAAGTTCAGCAAATTCATTTCCTTCCGAATCCTCTGCCACCTTAATTGTGTCCGGTTTTTCTTCTATATCTTTACATATTTTTTCGAGTTCTTCTTTCTTAATATCCGAAAGACCGACTGCTCTTAAAAATTTATGCATATTAATCTCCATTCTTGCGCTGTTTTTTGCGCATCTCAAGTTTGTGCGTAAGCACAAATCTTGCGTGTGAAAAAACTTATTTTTTACACTAATCTCCATTCTTAAACCAACTGCAGAATTGATATTTTTTTATTTTTGCCAGGTCATATCTGATTTCCGTCATCTGATTATCCTGATCTAAGACAGCAACGACCGGACGGATAGAATTGTCCGTCTGGCATACAACGATTCCTGTTTCTCCTGTATTCAGCCGGATTTTCGTACCGACCGGATAATATGCAACTATTTTCTGTAATACTTTTACGATTTTTCGTTCAAATAAAAGATCTGCTGCCTCTATCATTGTCTCAAGTGCCTGCTGTACACTGATTCTTTTGCATTCCATTCCGGAAATCATACATCAAATGCATCACATACCTGCAATATATTACACTCGATATCTTTTGTTTTTGTTTTAAAGGATAACCGGAACCGTCTTTTCTTTCGTGATGCGATAATACCATCTTTTTTGAAACAGGCGATATCCAGTCCTCACCTTCCAACGCTGAATATGCCAGTATTGTATGTTTTTTCAATTCAAATACTTCCGATGCCGGTCTGTTATCCATATCAAAATTAATATATGGAACCGTGATGTAACGCATACCAAGATCATGCAAAAGTGCCCCTATTGCAATATCAATATAAGATTCTTCTTTTACTTTTAACATTTTTGCAACCACCAAAGACAACATGGTCACAAGGACGGTATGCTCATAAAGACTTCCATTGCGTTCTTCTATATCTATGACTTTTGGCTGTTCTTCTTCCGTTATTTCCCTGACAATTTCATTTGCAAGGTCCGTCATTTTGTTCAATGAATTTTTTCCATGGTAAATATGATTTTCCAGGATTTTTTGAACTTCACTGACATAATATTGTTTTCTCTCTTCACTGATAATAAAATGTGTTGTTTCAAAGGCTTCATACGGATCTTCAATACATACGGTATCGATACCCAAAAAGAAATAAGATCCAAATACTCCGGTTTTAACACTGTTCCACCGGAAATCAATATTTCTTTTTCTTTTGTTATAACCGGTTCCACCAGTGTTTCTCCGCCTACAAGTGATTTGACCTGCCGTATTCTCATTATTTCTCCATAACTTTATTTCTCACACTATTCCTCATCCGAATTTTTCAAATTACCATTCGGATCCATTGCACGTTTTAAAGCTTCCTGTTCTTCCTCTGATAAAACAATTACAGAATTACCATCAATAATTTCTTTAATATATGTATAGCAGCCCTCTCTGGTGTGCATTGCATTAATAATAAATCCATTATTGCGCATATCTAACATTGCAAGAGAAAAACTTAATTTTCCTCCCATCTCATGAAATGCATCATACTTGATCAATCCCATCTTCTGATAGGTACGCTGCATATTTTTAGAGAGTACTTTAATATTGCTGTCATTTTCTTCATTTGATTCTAACAGGGAATCAACCTGATCTAACCTTTGAATCAATGTATCTTCCAGTGTCTTTGCATCTTTTCCACTCATAAAAATGCGGTAATTCTTTTTTAATTTTTTCATCTGAACAATATTTACAATTGTTAATATAAATAAAATCAAAAGAACTCCACAAAGCCCTATAATAATATAATCTGAGTCAAACCCTAAATATTTTGATATCATTATTTTACCTTTCACCTTTTAGAACAAATGTTCTGTATATGTATATTTTATGCAATTGTGCGGATCAGATCAATAATACGATCCAGTTCATCCATAGAATAATATTCTATTTCTATTTTTCCTTTTTGATCATCTTTTTTGTTGATAGCAACTTTTGTTCCAAGAATTGATTTCATCTTCTCCTCTAAATCATGATAAATTGCCTCCATTGCAGGATCTGAAACCTTTTTCTTTTCTACTGGAATATCTTTATTGTTTTGAATTTTCTTTACCAGTTTTTCTGTCTCACGCACGCTTAAATTTTCATCAAAAATTTTCTGTGCAGTTGCAAATTGTTTCTCCGCATCCTCAATTCCAAGCAGTGCTCTTGCATGGCCAGTTGTGATCATATCATCGATTACCATCTGCTGAACACGTTCATCTAATTTTAAGAGCCTCATAGAATTTGTTACAGCGGTTCTGCTCTTAGAAACACGCTCCGCAACCTCATCCTGTTTTAAATGGAACTCTGTTAAAAGTCTTTTATATGCAAACGCTTCCTCGATTGGATTTAAGTTTTCTCTCTGTATATTTTCTACTAATGAAATTTCTACAACTTCCTGATCGGTAAGATTCATGATCCGGACCGGAACTTCTTTTAATCCCGCAAGTTTTGCGGCTCTCCAACGTCGTTCCCCAGCAATAATTTCATAATAATCCTTTTTATCCAATACAAGTAACGGCTGAAGCACTCCCACCTGCTTAATGGATTCTGATAAATCCACCAATGAATCCTCATCAAGTTTTTTCTAGGCTGTTCTCTGTTTGGTTCCACTTTATTGATATTAACAAAGATTCCATCTGTCTCATTTTTTTCAGAACCAGCATTTACTTTTACCGTCTCAGTTTCTTTATTTGCATTTACTTTATTTGGAATCAATGAATCAATTCCCTGTCCCAGACCACGTTTTTTTGTTGCCATACTTTTATACATTCTTCCTTTCCATAACTTCTTTTGCTAACATGCGATAGCTTTCCGCTCCTGCTGACTTTGTATCATACATATTGATAGGCAGTCCGTGTGACGGTGCCTCTGCAAGACGGATATTTCTAGGTATTAATGTATCATAAATTTTGGTATCAAGATTTGTTCTTACGTTTTCTACAACCTGATTTGACAAATTTGTTCTTACATCATACATAGTAAACACAATACCATCAATGTGAAGTTCCGGATTTAATCTCTGCTGAACAAGATCAATGGTATGTATCAACTGACTGAGTCCTTCCAAAGCATAATATTCACACTGGATTGGAACAAGTACAGAATCTGCTGTGGTCATAGCATTAATTGTTAACATATTCAATGATGGTGGACAATCAATAATGATAAAATCATAATCATCACGAACGTAATCTACAGCATTTTTCAAAATGTATTCTTTTATCTTCAATGCCTAACAATTCAATCTCCGCCCCCGCAAGATTCACATTGGACGGTATAATCTTCATTCCATCCACTACAGTATCAACCATACTTTCCTTGATAGAACATTCATCAAGCATTAATTCATATACCGTGTTTTCCAGTTCATTTTTATTTACACCTAATCCGCTTGTCATATTTCCCTGCGGATCAAGATCAATTGTTAAAACTTTTTTTCCTGCTTCAGCTAAGCAGGAAGCAAGGTTAATCGCCGTTGTTGTCTTACCTACACCGCCCTTTTGATTGGCGATTGCTATAATTCTGCTCATTATAATCCTCATTTCCTTCTTTATTGGTTTCATTATAGCACTTATATATATGCATTTCTATAAAAAATGTTTCACGTGAAACATTTTGTGTATTTTTACTTCTAATATTTATTTCACATTTGAATAATTATATATTTTTTATTGTTTCTGGAGATTCTTTGTTTGATGCATAGCTTACTCAACATGAAATCTTCTATACTTTTATATGACAGATAAAATATCCAATAAATAATGTTCACGTGAAACATCTGTGTATTGATTTCGTATTTAACAACTAAAATATATTTTACCTTTTATAATATTGGGTGGAATACTTTCATTTATGTATACTTTATCAGAATACTATTGTGTAATTATTCTATTTATATATAACTCTATTAGATATTATTGTGTAATTATTTTATTTATGTATACTCTATTAAAATATTAACGTGCTATAATTTCATTTTTAT
>ENA-OQDE01000126-OQDE01000126.1-human-gut-metagenome-genome-assembly--contig:-NODE-126-length-47708-cov-2.778042_pt1 | contig 47708 bp, 55 predicted proteins | sample MGYA00242768_ERZ504595 | MGnify/ENA primary metagenome ERZ504595 (study PRJEB26092, sample SAMD00036307) | human gut metagenome | host: Homo sapiens | study: EMG produced TPA metagenomics assembly of...
AGATAACTATCCTAATCAAAATATTTATGGATATTACAACAGAAATATTCTCAACAAACATAATGGGCTTGAGGTTGATAAGGTTTTTGATATTCAACTTCCATCCCATACTGTTATAAGTGATGCTTCTGCCTTTTTATTAGAGCCTTGGGAGGACTTAGGTTAAAATGTTTTATAGGGAAGGATCAACTTTTGCCTTGGAAAGTTTACTTTGACGGATATTGGCAAAATAAAGAATACTTCAAGAATAATGTAGATAAAATGAGATTCAGAGAGGGCTTTCTAAATAAGAAAAATGATTATATACTCTCTTTGATACGAAATACTAACTCTGTATCAGTGCATGTGAGAAGAGGAGATTATTGCGATAGTTGTCGTAAAGACTTATTCTTACAGTCTTGTACGCCTCAATATTATGAGTCGGCTATAAGTGTAATGAAAGAGAAGTTTCAAGCCCCTGTGTTTTTTGTATTTTCTGATGATATTCCGTGGGTTAAGGTGAATCTGAATATACCTAATGCTTATTATATAGATTGGAATAAGAAGGAGAATAGTTATTTGGATATGTATTTAATGTCCTTATGTACGGCTAGTATTATAGCCAACAGCACATTTAGTTTTTGGGGAGCAATGTTAGGAAATAAAAAAGAATTAGTTATTAAGCCAAAGAAATGGATTGGAGATGAAATTCCTGAAATATTTCCTACTTCTTGGCTTTCATTGTAATAGAATTTATTTATGAATCCATTAGTATCTATCGGTGTACCGATATATAATGTTGAGTCCTATATTGAACGTTGTGCCCGGAGTCTTTTTGAACAAACTTATGTTAATATAGAATATATATTTATTGATGATAATTCTCCAGATGATAGTATTGGTATACTTAAAGCTACTTTAGAGGATTATCCTGCTAGGATGCAGCAGGTTAAAATAGTAAGGCAACCTGTAAATGTTGGTTTGTCAGCAGTAAGAAATAAGGCTGTTAGTATGATGTCTGGAGAATTTGTAATGTGGGTAGATTCAGATGATTTTGTAGAGTTGGATATGGTAGAAAAACTTGTTAGTGCACAACGACAAAACGATGCTGACATTGTTACATGCAATACAATTGTTCATCTTCCTAAAGGAAAATTCTCTACAATGTTTTCTCCTATGTATAATACTCCTAAAGAGATGACTTTGCAGTTATTAAGAAAAAAGTGCCAGTAAGTGTTTGGTCAAGACTTATACGACTATGCTTATATATTGATAATGATGTTCAACCTCTTGAAGGAATAAATAATGCTGAAGATTATCAACAGATGCCGAGGTTAACTTTTTATGCTCAAAAAGTATGCAGTATAAATGATGCACTATACCATTATAATTGTACAAATAATAATTCATATACAGCTACATATTCTCCTAAACTTGCAGAACAAGTGATGATCTCTGTGAACCTCTTAGAGCAATTTTTTCAAGATAAGGGTATTGAATATGTAGATGCATTAAACTTTTCTAAGGCGGAAATTTATGCGCGTGATTTAGTGAAGTGCTGCCGACTTAGATATAAAGAATATTATTATTTGACACGTGGGATGGTAGAAAAAATGGATAGGAAGTATTTTGTAAGTCTTCCTTTACCTTTTAGAATATTGTTAAAACTACCTGATTACTATATCGCTGTGATTTATGTAAAATTGGCATCTATATTTAAGAAACAATGAAAATATTATTGATCTCAAATATGTATCCTTCAAAAAAGGATAAAACATACGGGACATTCGTAAAGATGTTTAAGGAGAGTATAGAGCATAATGCAGATGATATAATTTTCGATTGTTGTTTTATTCGAGGTCGTTCTAATAACTTTATGGTTAAAGCATATAAGTATATTATTTTCTATTTTACCATAATCTATAAAACACTTTTTTTTAAATATGATTTTGTTTATAATCATCAAATTACACATTCAGCCCCGGCATTACGAATCTGTAGATGTTTTAGAAAATTTAAATTGGTTATGAATATCCATGGTGGGGATATTGTTACAATTAATAGAACATCAGAGAGATTATTAAGTCTTGCGTTTCCGCTGCTTATTAATTCCGACTTGATAGTAGTACCATCGGACTATTTCAAGAATATTGTTTTAAATAAGGTTCCGGGAATTTCTTTGAAGCAATGTTTGTGAGTGCATCCGGAGGTGTAGATAAAAATGTGTTTACTTGCTTAAATAGTCATGTAATGTCAACAGGGACAATTGTTTATGTATCAAGAATAGATGCAGGAAAGGATGGGATGTTTTAGTTGATGCTATTGGGAATTGAAATTGAGTGGAGAAATCTTGGGAAAAAGAGTTTTATTTGTTGGTTATGGGGGCAGACAGAACTTTTAAATAAAAAGATTAAAGAGTTTAATTTATCAGATTGTTGTTGTTATCTCGGTCCTAAAACACATCAAGAGTTAAATGAATTATACAATCAATCTGATGTAATGATATTTCCTACAATGCTTTATGAAAGCTTGGGTCTTGTAGGAATAGAAGCTATGGCTTGCGGGTGTCCTGTAATTGGTTCTAATATAGGTTGTTTACCCGAATATATTAAGGATGGGATAACAGGTTTCTTATTTGAGTCTGGCAATAGTCATGAGTTGGCGGAAAGGATTACTTATTTTTATAAACTTACTGATAAACAACGAAATAAAATGAAAATACAGGCAGTAAAGACTGCTCATCAATATGACTCTGATGAAATCTCACGAATGTTGATAAGTAAAATGAAAGAGATATAAGCATGTTGATTGCCAAATGAAAAAAAGGATTGTAAAATAAGAGATGAGTATTTATTGTTAAACAACAATGTAAGATATTTTTGCGGATTGATGGATCAATTTATGGTATATCTAAAGTGTTTTAAGTCAATTAGTAAGTTTAAGTTAGATATAAATAGTAGAATATGAAACAACGGTTAGAAATTATTGATTTTCTACGAGGCTTTTCTATTTTTACCATTGTATTAATGCACTTGCTACAGAGCTATCCAATTAATCCTCTTTTCATGAAGGCTTCCTCTTTTGGAGGGGCGGGAGTACATATATTTATTTTATGTAGTGGGTTTGGGCTTTGTCTATCATATTTGAACAAACCGCTTACATATTCCCAATTTATAAAACGGCGATTTACTAAAGTGTATTTGCCATACCTGATTGTTGTATTGGTAAGTGCTATGATTCCATTTTACGATACATCACCGAATAAAATACTTCAAGTACTAAGCCATCTGTTTTTTTTCAAGATGTTTTTTAATGACTTAGAGAGTTCTTTAGGAGGTCAAATGTGGTTCATTTCAACACTCTTTCAGTTTTATATAGTATGGTTTTGGGTGTTGAAATTATTTAATAGGCCCAAGGGTGTGATATACGCATTGTTAGTAAGTCTGGCATGGGCTACGATTGTGGCGGTATTGGGAAAGAGTGAGATACGTGTGTGGAACAGTTTTTTCTTGCAGTATTTATGGGAATTTGTTTTAGGCATACATTTGGCTACATATTATAAATCTAACTCGGCGAAATTTTGTATACCGAGCTTTAAGGTGTTGATTCCAATTTGTATGATAGGTATAATTCTTACGGGATTTGCTGGGCTAAAAGGAGGAATATGGAAACTATATAATGATGTTCCTTTGGGATATTTATCTGTATTACTGATTATCTACAAACTAAAGATCAAGTTCATTAATAATGTATTTATATTCACAAACAAAATTCTTACGAATGGTATTTAGTGCATATATTGGTCTTTAGTTGTACTTCTTATTATATGCATCAGTTGGAATGTCTACCGTGATAATAGCTATTATCTCACTAGTCCTTTCATATTTTATAGCTTTTCTATATCACTTGATTTTGAAAAGAATAAAGATTATTTGAAGATAAAAGAAAAATCAAAGCAAATGATAGCTGAAAATAGAATCTGTTTTTTAAATGTTGATATTCAGCCTTTTACACAAAATAGACTTTTGTGTGAGTTGAATGAGGGAGTTCTTTATACTCCCAATATTGACCACTTAGTAAAGCTTCAACATGATCGGGAATTTTATGAGAGCTATCGGCAAGCGGATTGGGTGGTGTCCGACAGTCGGATTTTGTATTGGATATCCAAACTGTTAAAACATCCGATACCTGAAGCTATTCCTGGTTCAAGTTTCTTTCCGGCATTTTACAATTATCATGCCAATGATCCTGATTGCAGAATCTTTTTATTGGGTGCTGCTAAAGGAGTTGCTAATAAAGCAATGGAAAATATAAACAGGAAAGTAGGGAGGCAGATTGTTGTTGGTACTCATTCTCCGTCTTTTGGATTTGAGAAGAATGAAAAAGAATGCATGGAATTGATTGATATAATAAATGCTTCCGGTGCAACTGTATTATTAGTGGGAGTTGGTGCTCCAAAACAAGAAAAGTGGATAGCTAAATATCGTAGTCAGATGTTCAATATAAAACTTTTTATGGCTCTTGGAGCAACTATCGACTTTGAAGCTGGTAATATAAAACGTGCTCCTATTTTATTCCAAAAAATGGCAATGGAGTGGTTTTATCGTTTTCTAAGAGAACCGAAACGCCTTTTTAGACGTTATTTTATAGATGATGTTTGTTTCTTTTACTACTTTGCTAAGCAATTATTGGGGCGTTATAAAGATCCTTTTGCATGATTCTATGAAAATCATGTAAAAGGAGAATTAAAGGTACATAGGAGGAGAGAACTATATAAAAGGCACTCATATGATGTCTATTTAGTAGAGACAGAATTATGTTTTGATGGGGAAGTATTTGTATACTAGCAAGTTGGTAGTTTGTTTTTATAGTATAAATAATTTTCAATATGTAATAACTCACTCTAATTTGTGGTAGAATCTACAATAAATATGAGCTAATTCAATGTACTCATATATGCTTTTATCAGTTATGGTTGATTGCTAACTGTATATAGGGTGTGTCGTGTTGGAAGATTACAATGTCGTTTTATAATTATGTATGAAGATGTGAAAATTTTAGATTTAAATGATATGGCAATAAGAAATGGTATAAAATAAAATGTTGAGATGTAATAAACACGTGAGTGTTTCGTATGTGAGATGAAAAAAATGTAGGTCCCTAGCTTCATGCTGTAAACAGTATGATTCTCCTACATTGTGGATTGGAAATCGTACGACGGGTACATTTCTGATCTACGCCCTGACATCGGAGGTTAAAGCCGATGTGAATTTCCCACTATATCAACTGTCTGTGAAGATCGTTGATATTTTTTACTCTCATTATACTGGATAATAATATCAGTTTTCTTTGTTTATATGTTGAAATATTTGTAACTTTATAGCATAGAAAACAGTAATAAAGAAACAATGGAACATTCAGACTTTGTAGTGAAATGTTATAATAAACAAGAGTTAGCCCAGATGTATTTTCCTGATTTGACAATTCGTGCTTCGGTCAATAAATTTCGGAGGTGGATGAGGAGATGCAAGCCATTGATGAATGAGATACTGTCTACTGACTTTCATCCGAAGACAAAGGCATTTTCTGTGAGAGAAGTGCGGCTTATTACTTATTACTTGGGAAAGCCGGGAGAACTATAAATGATATAAACATAAAAAACTACGGGAGACTGCACTTTCGTGAGCTCCCGTAGTTCTTTTTATATATTCATATACTCTTTTCGACTGTCAAAACAGGGGCAAGCCTTATGAATCGAAGCACTAAGCTGATAATGTCCCAGGATTTGCGCATCCGGATATTGATGTTTGAGAATCGTCAACAAGTCAAGTAGCGCGAAGCGCTGCGCCTGTGTTCTTGTATCCGCCGGACGACCTGCTTCATCCAACCCGCCTTCATAGCAAATTCCAATACTATGCCGGTTGAAACCGCGGCAATGTGCACCGGGCTCTGATACCGGGCGACAATGGTGAAGTTCCCCATTACGGGTGATGTAAAAATGATACCCTATGTCCTTGAAACCTCGTTGCAGGTGACATTGTCGAAGCTGCTCTACGGTGAAGGAAACATTGCAGCGCGTCGCGCTGCAATGAATCACCAACAACTTAATCTCACGTGGGAGATAGTTTTCTTCTGAATTTTCCATATCGGTCAGCAGGAGATTAATGTCCCACGCAGGACGTTACACCGATAGCCGAATGATCGAAGTCGCGATAGTTACGATAAACTGGAGAATGTTTTTCCAAAGTTGCTTTTTCATATAAATTTGAATTAAAGAATAAATACTACTGATACATTATGAACTCAAGAACCAGTCAACAACCGGTTGATTATGCTGCCGGGTCCGGAGCTTCCCCGCTGCCGGAACCTCCCTGATTATCATCACCGCCATCATCAGGAAGCGGATCTTTATCCAAATCAGTGGAAGAATCACTCTTATACAGTGTATAATCCAACGTCTTACACAACTTGCGGAGATCACTACCCGGATAAAAGAGCACTTTGCCCTTATCAATGCACGATGCCTTGAATTCCTTTGTCGTATCGGTAGGAGTACCGGTCTTGATACTCATACGGAAATTACCCAGGTCACCCATCTGGACGATATTTCCTTCCTCCAGTACATTGACGATTTCGAGCAAAAACTCACCGATACAACCTTCCAGTTCCCCTTTGGAATAAGAAGAGCATTCAGTGATACGTTTACAAACTTCCTTGACCGTCACTTTACGACCGCTACGCGCCACTGCATAAAATTTCGGAGTTTCACTAGGTTTCAACAGGTTCTTACGAGCCATGAGAGTGTAATTCTGTGCCATAACTTTTAATTTTAAATCATTAATTTTTAATTGTCTAATTGCCTTGTAATCGATTACATGACAAAAGTACTACATCGGGAAAGCGGCATGACGCATAATGACGCACACAGACACACAGATAAAAAGAAAAAACATCGGGAGATTTGTATCGAAACTTCCCAATGTTTGATTTCAATCATTGAGATGTTTTTTTCAAATCTCCCGATGTTTTTCCGGACTCTTCAAAAGGACAAAAGGACAAAAAGGACAGATGTGACTATTGCTCATTCATCTTGGTATAGGAACCATGAGATATCTTATTGATCTTTACTCCATTAAGCGATTTTAGCAGACGTGTTACCTTACGATGGTTGAAATCGTATTTTGCGCCAATCTGAATCGCTTCGTCTGTCGTGAAACTGTCGGGCAACTCTTGAACGAAATTACGAATAGTGTCTGGATTCTTCAGTGGACGGACCGAAGGAGACGGCATGGATGAGTGCAACAGCCGGCTATGTTCGTAACAACATAGAACGATTTGAAGAGAACGCTCAAAATCAGCGTCCGTGCAATAAATCTCGGGAGAAAGATCGGTTGCCTCAAATTGCCGGATACGGGTCTGGATCATACTGATACGCATCACCAGAAAAGCATAGCGTTTCACTACAGCTTGGAGGTCATCGTTGCCTTCCAATGCCACCTCGGACAGCATACGTGAGAAAATCTCATTCAGACGGTTCCATTGCAGGCGGTTGAAATGAAAAAGAACCGGATGAGCCAGACAGAAGTGATATAATTCGGAGACACGATGTGCAATCGGTTTGAAAGAATCTTCCAGTGAGACGCAGTCGTCGCCCATTTCTTTCCAGTGCGGAGCTTCGCGGAAAGTGTAAATCAGGGTGCGGCTGGGCAATCCGTTTTCGTAGCTGCTCAATAGGCCGTCTATTTGTCCGGGAGTACCCGTCAGCAACAAAGCCAATTTGGGATGGCGTATATAGATCGGAATGAGCCGTTGGCTTTGTAGGAAGAATCTATATTTTCGTGCTCAAAAGCCTTGCGGAGCATATCGTCGAAATTGCCACAATCCAGATGATTGGCTGTGGATAGCGTTTGTGCCTCCGTGTCGAAAATGATGCTTCCCTGTGGACCGTTGTCCTGCATCTGCATTTGCATGCGGGTATAGCTGGTAGTAGCAGGAATGAATAGCATTTTGAAAGGAGGTCGTTGCGGTTCGTCGGAGCATGCTTCTCCTTTCTTCTTCTGTTTTTGATATTCTGATTGCCAGTTATTATGTACAGTCTGGTAGTTTTTCATCATAGATTCACTGGTAGACAGAATTTCTGAATGTATTTCTTCCAACAGGTATCGTCCGGTTTGGGCGATGCTTTTACCACTGGCGGCAGGCGAAAGTATGACACTGAATATATGCGTGGAGTATTTTTTATGATTATAAATTCCGAAAGTCTGCGGAAGTGCTGCGCTCAAGGCCGTGAGATCGGAAAGGAGAGCGACATCTTGTTGCGTTTGCTTCCGTCTTCAATGATACAGTCATTTAATAGATCGGGAAGATTATTGTACAAACTGCGGGGAAATAAAGGGGTTCCTTTTCGGAATTCTTCTCCCAGCCAATAGGCTTCGTCGTCGGTATCGGAATTTTCTGCAGTACTATATTGTCTTTTTGTCCTTATGTCCTTTTGAAAAGAAGGGTCGCTGGCCGGAGAGGAAGCGGGTGCATGTTCATTAACTTGTTTATATCCAGACGATAAAACCTTTGTTAGCTCTTCGGAACGAAAATCTGTGTGCTCGAAAAATAGAGAAAGTTCGCGTAATATGCTTTTCTGGGGATAGTGTCGGCGGCAGGCTTCGCAGGCAAGTTTGAAGACGTTGGAATGGCGCTGACCGGCTGTTAGCGGATGAAAGAAAATATAGGACGAAATAAATTGGGCGATTTCTTCTTCAGACACGTTTTCCGGAGTATTATCCTGAAGGGGAAAGGGAGGAAGCACTTCATTTTCAGAGAAAGTGTTTGTTTCTTTTTTTATAAGTGGCTCCAACACAAATGCCTGATAGAGCGCCGCAACATATCCGTTGGGGGAATAACTGAAATAACACATGCGACTTTCGTCCTTGCATGCCGGGTCACTCTCCAATCCCAGCAGTTGATTGTAGTAGCGGCTCACTAGTTGCTGCCCTTCACGATGGCGGTTTTCGATACCTTCTACATAGGCGAAAACTTTCACTCCGTCGGTAGGGCTTTCTATTGCCGCTACTGTGTGGGGATCTGCCGCACAACGTTGGATGACTTGAAGACGATCTTTTACATGATCGTAATCAAGTCCGACAATATGGCTGGGGAGAAGAAAGTTTTTGATAGCGTGCGCTCCGTCGAATGTGCCTGCCGGAGTGAAGCAGGGGAGTTGGTTTTTCAGCTTCTGTGCTGCGGCATGGTGGTACCGCCGAATAGCGTTTATGATGGAGCATAGATCGGATGAATGCACATAATAATGACTTCAAGGAAAGACATGACTTGGGGCTTTTTTGAATACACATTTTCGTAAACCGAGACTTTGATTTCTTCTAAGACTTTCATATAAAATTGTTTTTTGTAAGATTGAGCTACCTGACTATCAGATAACGTGAACAAAGGTCGAGATATTAAAAATAAGGTTGCTTCCCTATGTGATAGCACTTGATAAAGCAAATAAAAAACTGAAAAATTATAAATTATTAATCATAGAATGACATGGCAAAAGAAAAACAGGAACCTTATGAGTTCTTAAGCAATTTGGTATTGGCTTTAATGGATATAGATCGTATTTTCAGTAACAGTTTTTTCATAAGCGAATTCGCTATCTCTCCTAAAACATTAGGGGAGATAAGGCGGGGAGAGGATATGTGCATTTATCAGTATGTACGGGTGATTCGGTGTATGACGAAATATCTTCATTTGATTATTCAGATGGATATGTTGCTGAAGGAGTTGCGAATTGTACTATCTTCCATTGTGATTTGGTGGTTGCTACGGTTCCGCACCGTTCTTACGGAACTTGTCAGCCGAAAGAGTGGGTGGTAGTAATACATTGGGATGGAGTGAAATTGTGATTTCTACAGAAAATAGGGCATTTTTCAATCTTTTTGCCCGATTTCTTTCTTTATTTAATTTTTTTATATCTTTGCTTTCATATTGAGAAACACGGATAAAAACTCACTTATTTATTCATATAAATTTAATAAATTATGTTCAAAGCTCCTTTCTCTTTTGACGGGCGTATTCGTAGAATTGAATATTTCCTGTCGGGTATTATCGGTGGTATAGTTTCCAGTATTGCATGGGCGCTAGGTGTAGGTACATTTGTTTTGGGTGCTGCCAGCGGATCGGCCGGAGGATCAGTATTTGGTTTATTGATCGGTCTTGCTGCTATGATTGCTTCCATCTGGTTCTCTTTGGCACAGGGTGTGAAACGTCTGCACGACTTAAACAAATCCGGTTGGCTGATTTTGTTGTGCTGTGTGCCTATCATTGGTTGGATTTTTGCATTGTATATGTTGTTTGCAGATGGTACGGTAGGTCCTAATCCTTACGGAGCAGATCCGAAAAACCGTATGCCATATCAGGCACAGCCTGCTTCTGTAAATGTGACTGTAAACGTTTCAAGAGAAGAGGTGAAAGTTGACAAGCCGGTGGAGGATGCTCCCGCACCTGCAGAAGCTCCAGCGGAGGAGAATAAAGAAAAAGCTGAATAATCTTATTAAAGAAGAAATAGGAAAGCCTCTTGCAAAATTCGTTTTGCAGGAGGTTTTTTGTTACTAATCTGTTTGTTATTCAATATTTTGTATAAATTTGTAGAATAAATAATCAATCTATCGAATATGTATATGTTAAGCACAGTAATCTCTCAAACTGGTGAATGCAATGCACAGCACGCGACAGACCCTTGTTTTTTAAATCAATGGGGATATTCTATTTTGTTAATCATTATCGGGATAGGTTTAGTATACCTGCTTTTTAAGAAACGGAAATTCTTAGTGGATAACCTGAAATGGATTGCAGGTACGGTATTTATTGCAGGTTTCCTGATATATTGGTATGCTTTTAATGAGGGAGGGAGTGACAGTAATTCGATAGCGTTGGCGTTTAGGTCTGCTCTGTCTTCTATGGAAATGTTCGCTTCGCATTCCGATCTTTTGGAGGTTCCTGAAGATCTGCATCATGATCCTTTCTACATGACGATATTTTCTGTGATACATTTCCTGGCCGTTATAGTGAGTGCGGTTTTTATCATCAAACTGTTAGGATTCAGATTCATCTCATGGGTGCGGTTATGTGCGGCGAATCTTTCAAGAAAGAAGAAATGCCGGCTGTTTATTTTCTGGGGTGTCAATGATAATGCGATATTGCTGGCTAACAGTATAAGAAAAAAAGCGGCAGAGCCAAGGGGAAGAATGAAGAAGGATGGGAGAATTGTAAATTCATTTTTGTGAGGTTGCTTTCTGCTAATGAAAGCAGTTCTCATGGCCGGTTCACATTCAGTCATTTCTTTAATTCGTCTCATGACGGAACTGAAAAATTCATAGAAAAGATAGAAGAGCTTGACGGCATACTGGTTAACTCTAAATTTGGAATCACAGGCCGGGTTATAGATAAAGTCAAATCGGAATTTGATTTATACAAATATCTCGGGTTGAGGAGATTGGGAAACCTAATCAAGAAGTACCCGCAGGCAACTTTCTATTTCTTGTCTCCCAATGAAGAACTGAATCTGGAGGCGGTGTCTGTTTTTAAGGAAATAGCGAAATGTAAAGAAGATAGAGTCCATAATCAGGTTCAGATTTATTACCATGCGCGTAAGAACAACCAGAACCAGAAGTTGGAAGTATGTGATGGGTTGAAACATCAGATTCATATCATCGACTCGTCTAATCTTGCTGTATTGCAATTAAAAAAGAATGTGAGGAATCACCCCGTGAATTTTGTAGATGTCGATACATCGAAGGCTTGTGTAAAGAAACCTTTTACGTCGATGATTATTGGCTTTGGAGAAACAGGACGTGATGCATTTCGTTTTCTATATGAGTTTGGGGCATTGATCGATGTAAATGGCAATAGGAACCCTCAAAAAATATATGTGGTTGATGAACATATGGATGAATTGAAAGGTGATTTTTTAATGAAAGCACCTGCCTTGAAGGAGAGGAAAAATGAGTTGGAATGGTGTGAAGAAATTTCTATCCATTCCGAACGTTTTTGGGAAAAACTCTCTGAAATCATTCATGATCTAACTATGTTGTAATTGCTATAGGAAATGATAATGAAGGGATGGCATTGGCGATTGATCTCTACGAATATGCCTATCGATATAGAAAGGATTGTTTCAATGATTTTAGGATATATCTGCGTGTCAATGGAAGTTGCAACACCATTCAGCTGAAGCAAATAAAAGAGTATTTTAATATTTATGGCAATACCCGGGATGTAATCATAACTTTTGGAGCGCAGGAAGAAATATTCTCGTACGATGTGGTATCGACAGATGTGCTTGAAGTATTGGCAAAGGAATTTTATTATGCATATCAGAAAATTATGATTGACGCAATGCCTGAAACGAATGAGAAGGAAATTGAAGAGAAGAAGAAAGCGAAGGAAAGCCTGAAGCAGACAGCGGAAGAAGAATGGAATGCGCGTAGAGAGGCATTGCAGGACAAGCATAGCTTGAATGCACAAATTAAATTGGCTTATCAGGAAGAGCAGGATAGGGCTAATGTATGGCATATCGATACCAAAAGTTTTTAGCCGGGGCCATGGGAGAGGATGGCAAAGATAATAAGGAAAGATTGAAAGAGATGGTTGAGCTGACGCAGCGTGATGCCCATACATTGAACTATTCTAAGGTTTGTGACGTTGTTTCCAGTACATTATTTGATAATTTGAGTAAGTGCGAACATTTGCGTTGGAATGCATGTATGGAACTGCAAGGATTTGTAACGTGTGACGGAGATAAAGACTTTCAGCAGAAGAAGCATAAATGCATCGTCGATAATGATATTTTAAGAAGTAAATATCCGGAAACCATCCCTTATGACCAGTGTGTGGTTGAGCTAAGTTTTAGATTGAAAAAGAACTAACTATATGACAGATCAGGAAATAGTCGACGGATTAATCAATCGGGATGAAAAAATCACCGATTGGTTTTTCAACATAAAATATCGTCCGTTGTTTATCAATGTAATTAAGCTGATATTTGATTACCAGGTTGATTACGATGAATGTATCAGCGAACTCTACTATCATCTAATGAAGAATGATGCTGCCGTTCTTCGTAATTTTGAGGGACGTAGCACCATTGGAACATGGATTAAGATTGTGGCAATTCGTTTTTTCTGTTCCCGGAAAAAACGTGAACAGATGATAGAAGACGAGAGTAAAGAGCCTCTTTATGAGCAGAATCATGAAGAAGAAATAGACGACTCTGAATCGAAAATAGCCGCAAAGATTGATTTGGAACGTTTGTTCGATCTGATGTCGAATAAGCGGTATGTGATGGTCATCAGGGAATTAGTACTCAAAGAGGTCGAACCTGAATTTTTAGCATTATCTATGGGAATAACTGTTGCTAATCTGTACAATATTAAAAAGCGTGCGCTGGCAGCATTGGCTCACTTAGCTATGAATGATAAGAAGAAGTATGAAAACAAAAGATAAAAATATGATAACCGAAGAATTGTTGGCTGCTTTTGAAGAAGGTAAGACGAATGCTGAAGAAACAGCTTTGGTACTTGAATATCTGGCGACTGATGAAAGTTTGCAAGAGGAATTTATCTTGTCTCAACAGTTGGATGCCATGATGGGAGCTGATGATGAAGAAACGGACTTCCTGCCAATGGCGCAGATGGCAGCCAAATCGGAAGGTAATCTTTGTGATTTCCAGTGTGAGCAGTTTATTTTGAAACGTAGAAAGATTGAATATAATTCGGATGAATCTCGGAGGAGGCCAGGAATAACAGTTGGTTGAGGGAGAGGGGAACTCCTTTGCATAGTGTAGGCCGCCTGCTCGAACAACGCGGATTGATTGTGATGCGCAGTTATGGTTCCAGTATTGACAGTGTCATACGTGCCCTCAAGGCGGACATGATGCGATTGTTGTGGTAAATAGTTGCCGGTTGCCGGAAAATAGCGAGGAGGAAATTGCTTATCATGCAGCAGTAGTGCTTGACGTAAATGAAGAGGAAGTGACGCTTTATGATCCTGCAACAGGAGAGGAAAGTACGGCCTATCCCAAGGATCACTTTATTGCGGCATGGAATGATGCAAAAGCATATCTTGCGAGGGTGAAAGTGCCTGATCTGGATTATAATCCGCGGCCCATTGATCTGGAAGATGTTGAATTGAGCACTGATTTGATTGAATTGCGTGAAGCCATTGCTGAAAATGCGCATGAAGTCTGGGCCGACCAGCGTCAGGAAGAAGGATGGACTTATGGACCGCAGAGGGATGACGAGAAGAAAGAGACTCCGGACATGGTGCCTTATTCCATGCTTCCTTATTCGGAAAAAGAATATGATCGACGTATGGCGTTTGATACGATCAAGCTGATGAAAAAGCTGGGGTATAGTATTATCAAACAGGGCGATACGGCTCTTCATAATGAGCTGATGAGAAAATTGAAGAATGAAGGTGATGCCAAAGTCTGTGAATGTGGTGCGTCTATTTTTATGGACCAAATCTATTGCAGTCATTGTGGTAAAAAGATAGATTGGAAATTGTTCCGCTAATATATAAATAATGAATCATAAAATGAAAGAGTATATTCCCAATCCGGTGGATACAGGACATATCCAACTCCCGAAGGAGTTGGAATACCTGGTAGAAGAAATGGCTAAGAATGTTCATGAAGTCTGGTCGAAAACCAGAATAGAACAAGGTTGGACGTATGGAAAAAAGCGGGATGATGTGTTGAAGCAGCATCCGTGCCTGGTCCCGTATGAAGAATTGCCTGAAGAAGAAAAGGTGTACGACAGAAATTCTTCGGTGGAAACCTTGAAACTGATTATGAAACTAGGGTTCAAGATCTCGAAGGATGAGGAATAGGCGATCTGCCTGCATCCAACAAGATAAATGGTGCCCAATATTTACTGTCTGCATATCCGTTCTCACGAAGGTACTGTTGCGCTTTGATAAGAGCCTGTCGTTCGGATAACCCTGAAATGATGTTCTCATAGAATTTAGTCATGAGAAGCATGGAGCCTGGTCGTCAACAGCTGAAAGTGTCATGAGGATGGTTTGTACTCCTGCATTCTTAAAGCCTCGTTGAAGACCGAAAAGACCATCCGCACCAAGAGTACCTTGACCGGTGTTGCAGGCAGAAAGAACAACCATACGACAACCGCGGAGGTTTAGTGTACTGATTTCATCTGCACGGAGCAGTCCGTCATTATTCTCTTCCGTGGCATTGGCGCCGGACATAATCAGGAAGCAATGCTTCATCGCATCATCGGCTTCACGTTGCTTCAATTCTTTATAGTCTCCGTGAGTAGCTATGTGAATCAACGAAACAGCTTTGCCGTCGAGTGCCCGGAACTGCTTTTCCGTTCCGTTTTCACCTACGAATAGATTGGTTTTAATCTTCTTTTCTTTCAATAGGGAATTTACGTTATTTACTTCATTGAGCGTATATGGTAACTCATGATACCCATTCTGTCCGTTACGGAATTTCCCGGAGTTATGATCTGTAGAAACAATATTGCGAACTTTGGTTGAAGCCATTTCGTAGTCTAATCCTCCGAAAAGTGCGGCTGATGAGTAGTTCAGTGAAGCTTTGTCGAGTGCGATTTCTTTTGTTGACGATAAACGATAGACGGCTTTCTGGAATGCTAACGGCAGGTTACCCGCTCCATACGGAAGATATTCTACAGGTAACTGATGAAGTATCCCGTCAGGTGAAAAATAAATAGTATCCGCTTTGCTGATATATTCATCCAGCGCTCTCCAGAAATGTGCCCTGTTTTCGGTTGCGGTGAAAGCCGTAGGCGATTGCATCTCTTTCGATAGCAATTTCTGACTCATTAACTTGATTGCGGTGGGAGACGTGTCGCCCGGACGAAGTACAAAAGCGGCCAGGTGTTTGTCCGGAGCTAGTAGTTCATCGTCTATGAGAGCAAATTCTATGGCGATGGAGTTTCCATGCAGATGCTTTTGTACGTCTTGCCATTTGACGGAAAGATAACGGGTATAGTCGCCGAAATCAGTAGATTTTCGCATCAAGTCCAGTTGCAGCTGTTCATACTCCTCTTTCTGGCGGATGATATTTTTCCGTGCTTCCGTCTGATTGGTTGCATTCGGGAGTTCACTTTGCATGGATAAAATTTGTTCCGCCATAAGGGTAGCCTTGTTGTATTGGTCGAGCAGGGATTTATCTCCCGAAGCGCGGATCAGAGACTCCAGTTCAATAGACGAATTGAGCATAATACCTTTCGAAAACAATAATGCATCGTAACCTAACCGGGCAAAACGTTGTTTTTGTTCAGGTGTACCTGTTGCGGCGATATTGGCTGCACGGAGGGGAATACTGTCCAGTGAGGAACGGATATCCTTCCAGAATGCCAGGCGTTCATCGGCTTTCGAGAGACGGAAAAGATTACGCAGTGCGGTTGTTTCGCCGGAGAGGAAAGGTTCCATATAGGCTAATGCCTTGTCGGTCTGTCCTTGGGTATAGTAGATGTCAGCGATAGTCCCTAATGCGGAGACATACATCAAACCGTCTTCTCCCCATTGCAGGCGATAAGCGTCCAATTGTTCAAGATTCTCTTTCAATAGCCTGTTTAAAACCGCCATTCGTTGACGTTCGGCATCCTGTTCTGTCTGCTTGGCTGCTGTCTCATTGCCCATCATGGTGTGGCAACGATTCAGACTGCTAAGTGCATCCTGATATTTTACATCACTGCCGGGAAGAATTTTGTAAATGTCTGCAGCCTGTTGGTAGTTTGCTGCTTCTTCTGCATATTGTTTCTGTCGGTATAAGATACTGCCTCTGGAACGGAGGATTTCCCCCATCTTATCTGACTTATCACCCGTCGGAAGCTGTTTTTCGGCTTTTGCAAGTATTTCGAGGGCTTTTCCATATTCCTTGGTGAATCCGTAGTTACGGCACAATGCAATGGAGGCGTCTACATATTTGTCCAGTTTGTCCGGCAACATCTGTGCATAAACCGACAGTGCCTGATTGAGCATACGATTGGAGGCCTCATACTTGGCAGCAATGCTATAATTGAGTCCGCCCAGATAAGATTCCAATGCAAATTTAGCCTGTTCGGCAGGATTGCTGCGAAGGATGTCTGCTGCCAGTTCGTAGTATTCGCCGGCAGATGCATGATCTTGTATTCCGGAGAGAAATTGCGCATAGTTGTGGCGTACTTTAAAAACGATCTCCTTATGGGTATTCACATCGCATTTCTTTAAAGCCTCCAGAAAATGTGCCTTGCCTTGTCGTTGTCACCTATACTGGCAAAATACTGTGCACGCTCGGTCAGACAAACGGGCTCGTCGCAAGGCTTCTCCAATTCTTTTTTATTGTGAGCTTCTGCCAATTTCATGTATTCCAATACTTTCGGCTGATTGTTCAGCTCCAGGTAGATGGATGATATCCAATCGAGAAGTTGCTCGTATTCTTTTGAATCGTCAGGAAAGATGTTGAAGGCCTGCTCATAATAAGTGACTCCTACATCTTTACGTCCCGACAGGTAGTACAACGAACCTATCTGCTGGAGTTGACGGGCAACTGAAAGGGACTTTTCGCCATACATCTTTTTACTGATGGCTACTTCTTCTTCTACGATGGCACTTGCTTTGTCCATTTCTCCTAAAGCTATGTAGCAGCGGGCGAGATTGATATGAAACATGAATGCCTGTTCGGGACGGGGTTGAATGCGACTGCACAATTCCCATGTCTTGCTGTGAATTTCTGCTGCTTTAGGATAGTCTTTTGCAACAGTCAGGTAGTAGAGTCCTGTGTTGTTCAGGGAGGAAATATATTTGATATTTGTTTCGCCCAGTATGGTCTTGCGCATATCTGCTGCCATTTGTGTATAGGTTAGTCCTTCGGGACGTTCCAGATTCAGATAACAACGGCCGAGAATGTGCAGGCAGGTAGCGCGTTCCGCACTCTGTGTCTTTCCTGTTTTGACATATAATTCATCCGCTTGTTTCAGTTTGGTAATGGCAGTTGGGTAATCTTGTTTACTTTCTAGTTTTTGAGCTTCTTCAACCAGTAGGTCGGCTTGGCTTGCAGTCTGTGAGTAGGCTGTCAGACATAGACAGGCTAATAGAGATAGAATGAATTGTCGCATATAATAGAGATTTTAGTGGATTAAAATAAGATCAAGGCAAAGCTCCCGTCTCTCTTGCTTTTATTGGTGATCGAGACGATGATTTTATACCGTTCGTCCGAGCTAACCTTTTCTTTACGGAAAGGAAGACCTTTCCGGACACTGTCATTACATTTGTATTCCCGTTCACTTTTCGATTGATAACCGATTGTCTTTATTTTCCAACTGAAAGAGCGATTCACCTCTGCCACACAGCCTATCTGCGAGGTTCCCGAACAGCTCGGAATCTCGAAAGTACAGGTCTGACCGGCAGCCACCATTTTGGTATCTAATCTTACTTTGTTGGCGGAGTCCTTATCACCTCTCATCCTCGCTTCTGCTGCATACTTGTCCGCAATTTCATAGATTGTTTCATTATCAACGCAGGCTTGAATGAATTCGTAGTCAAATACCAGATGTCCTTTCAGGCTCAAAACATCGCCCTGGGTTTGTTTGACGGTTAATGGGATAGGGGCTGCATCACGCAGCGTTTTGCTTACTGCCAGCAGTTGTTCGCCACTGGCAAAGCCGCCGTCCAATGCTTCACATGCTTTCTTACAGGCGTCGAACACCGTTTCAAAGGGTGTCGTTGTCTGTGCATTGGCACTCATTTGCCCTCCGATGGAAAAAACAGGAGGATGAATACTCTGAAAATAGTTTTCCTGCTCATTTTTATTCTGCATTCATAGTGTTATTGAATAGGATTAAGTACCACACGAAATCCGATATGTGGTTCTGATGTATCGTAAGTCTGTACGCTACGATGGCGAATGTCCATATCACGTTCGTTGGCCAGGTAGCTGCCTCCTCTCACTATCTTTTTATGGTGTCCGGGATTCTCTGCCGGACCTTGGGGATCTGTGACCCGTGTATTTCATACCGCTCATCCAGTCTGTACACCATTCGGCGGGCGTTGCCTGACATTGTCGTATAAATCGAATCCGTTTTCGCGTTTCTCGCCAACGGGATGCAGGCGTTCATTGGCATTGGAGGCATAGTAGGCTACATCACGAATGTTGTCTGAACCGGCATAAGGATAGCTTTCGCCTCCGGCGGCTGCATACTCCCATTGCGCCTCCGTAGGGAGGGAAAAGGTAAACCGGTGAGCTTGTTCAGTTTCTTGGTGAAGGCCTCTGCATCATTCCACGTTATATGTGTCATAGGCAGCATGCCTTCTTCCGTAACAATGGAGTCATTCATAATGGCATACCACAACGAACGTGTTACTTCGTATTTACACATATAATAATCGGAACTTAATACAACGGTGTGCTGCGGTGAGTCATATCCTTTTCCCATAGTTTTCCCCATGATGAATTCTTTGTTTTTGGCCGGAATCAGCAGCATATTATTCATCATGTCCACCAGGGAGCGGAGCTGGGGCGGTGTGATTGTGGGATTCCATTTTACGTCTACCCATTCTTTCTCTCTGTCTTTTATATCCCTGTTTCCGGTGTTGTTTACGGAAGCGCGTCCGTCATTCCGGAGTGCATTGAATTCATGCAGGATGGAGTCGCATGTAGATTTCAAAGAACTGTCCGGGTGTTTCTTTATGAAACTACTATAATCGTCATAAGTGCGGCAATCCTTGAATTCCAGTTTTTGTTCTGCCGTTCTTTGGATGGAAGTATAAGTTTTGCTTCCTGCTACTATTAATGATAGAGCAATGAAAGTCATCACAAGCCATTTGGCAGATACATAAGAAGGTTTTGATAACATTTGTTTCAGGAGGTCACCCTTTATATCTTTGAATCGGGCTACTCGTGAGTTGCTGTAAAATACAGCTTGAAAATCTTTTAATCCGCTAATGTCCGGTGGTAGTTGCAGGGTGGCGAAATCATAGCTTTCACTTTCCTGCGGAGCATCGGAATGATATTTATCTGTTTGGGGTTTCTACTCCGGCGGTGTAACGCACGGCCTAATTCTATCCGGACAAAATCGATTTCTCCGGTATGGCTGATCTGCTTAATTTCCGTTTCAAACTCTTCATAGGTCAAGGATGCCATCCGTTCGTAGAAAGCCACTTCTTCCATGTCCCATGTTGCTTTTTCGCCTGTCTCGACCGCTTCTTCATTGAGCGGGCGGATCGTTGTAAACGTCTCCGGCACCATAAACATAATGAAGTCTTTGCACTCATCAATACGGCGAATCAACTCAACATCAAACCGACCGTTTAAATTGTCTTTATCAAAGCTCACCCTTTTGCGGAATCCGGATTCTTCCAGCATCAGTTGTAGCATTTCAGGCTTGTCGCCCGAACATCTTTTACGGTAACTTATGAATATGTCGTAATTATGCTTGCTCATCAGCTGCTAAGATAATAAAAAGAAACAGATTTGTCAATCTTACTCGAAATTTATTTTTATCTTTGAAATTCGGTAAACAGAAAAAAGAAATATATATGAAAAAAGTAATTTGCAGTGAGAAAGCTCCGGGGGCTATCGGCCCTTATAGTCAGGCGATAGAAGCCAATGGTATGGTATTTGTGTCCGGTCAGTTGCCTATTGATGCCGCTACGGGACAGATGGCTGAAGGGATAGAAGGACAGGCTCGCCAGTCGTTGGAGAATATCAAACACATTCTTGAAGAAGCAGGATTGACAATGGGAAACATTGCCAAAACCACTGTCTTTCTTCAGGATATGTCCCTGTTTGCAGGGATGAACGGTGTGTATGCCACGTATTTTGACGGAGCCTTTCCGACACGTTCGGCGGTTGCCGTAAAAGCTCTGCCAAAGGATGCGTTAGTAGAGATTGAGTGTATCGCGGTTCGCTAACAAATCTGCGACAATGAAACTGCTGCCTCCTACAAAGATCAGATCTTTGGGGGGGCAGTTCTTTTTTGCCGCCTGTACAGCTTCTACAACAGTGGGGTAGGTGGTACCTTTCAATCCGGCTTCTTCTGCCAATGCCAGTAGTTCATTTTCCGGAAGCGCGCGTTTAACGCTTGCTTTGGTAAAATAATAGGTGGCATATTTCGGCAATGCTCGCAGAACCCCCCGGATGTCTTTGTCATTGACCATGCCGAATACAATATGGATCTCCTGATCGAAGGTTTTGTGAATGGCATTGAGCTGTACATGGATATATTCGATTCCATCAACATTATGTCCCGTGTCACAGATAATATCCGGATAGCTGTGTACTTTCTGCCAACGCCCCATCAGACCGGTGAGCTGACATACGTTTGCAAGACCTGCGCGATAGTCCTGGGATCTGATGTTGTAGTTCAGACGGGTCAGTGTCGCAAGGGCTTTTAGGATGGTAAACATATTTTCGAATTGGTAGCTCCGCTCAACTCTGTGAAAAGTCCGAAAGGAAACATCTCATTGTGGATTTTGATAGCATCTTTTCTTTTGTCGAGTATCTGGTCTAGCGTACGTAGACTGTCTGACAGGTCTAACATGAGTAATGCTTGCCGCATCTGGTTTGCCTCTTCTTCTGATTGTTCGTCCATTGCTTCGATCATTTCGTGCATGCTCTGAATTGTGTTGTCCATCATCGGTCTTATTTCTTGCAATTTCGAATAAGGAACTATTTCCATGTCCCAGTACCGGGCATTTTCACGGGCATATTCGATAGGCGCATTCTTTTCTTTAGCTTTCATGGTAAATACACGTTTCACTGCCCCTTGGGCTCTGCCGATAACGACCGGAACTCCTTCTTTGATAATTCCGGCTTTCTCTTTGGCAATCTTCGTCAGCGTGTCACCCAGATATTGGGTGTGGTCGAGGCCTATGTTGGTGATAACACACAAATCCGGATGGATGATATTCGTACAGTCCAATCTTCCGCCCATGCCTACTTCGATAACTGCTACATCTACTTTCTGGTCGGCAAAATAACGGAATGCCATAGCGGTGGTCAGTTCGAAGAATGAAGGGTGCAGCGGCTCGAAGAAAGAGCGATGCTCTTCTACGAAATTGACTACATACTCTTCCGGTATCATCTCACCGTTGATACGGATACGTTCGCGGAAGTCGATTAAATGAGGGGAGGTGAATAGTCCTACCCGGTAACCGGCGCACTGCAATACGGCTGCGATGGTATGTGAACAGGATCCTTTTCCATTGGTTCCGGCGATATGTATCGTCTTGAATTGTTGATGAGGATGCCCAAAATGTTCGTCCAATTTGTGTGTGGTCTCTAAACCCGGCTTATATGCTTTGCCTCCTATTTGTTGAAACATTGGCGCACTCTCATATAAGTACTTTAAAGTGTTCTGATAGTCCATGTTTTATAATATTTAACGTCGGGCAATCTTTATTGCCCACTAATTTGTTTATCTTTAGAACCGTCAATCTGACTATAAATGGGGGATTGGCGAATGAGATTGCAAATATCAACATTTAAATCTAAGAAATCATGGGAACTAAGAAAAATTTTGTGCTAGACACAAATGTTATTCTTCACGACTACAATTGCTTGAAGAATTTTCAGGAAAATGATATTTACCTCCCTCTTGTTGTACTCGAAGAACTGGATAAGTTCAAAAAAGGAAACGAGCAGATAAATTTCAATGCTCGTGAGTTCGTGCGCGAATTGGATGTGCTGACAAGCGACGAGCTTTTCTCCGACGGAGTGAAGCTTGGCGAAGGATTGGGACGTCTGTTTGTCGTGACAAGCAATGTGCCGGCTGCCAAAGTGTGGGAATCGTTTCCTATAAAGAAACCCGATCATTTGATTTTGGCGGCAACCGAATACCTGACCGACAAGTATCCGAAAATGAAATCTATCTTAGTGACCAAAGATGTGAATCTGCGCATGAAAGCCCGTTCAATCGGTCTGCTTTGCGAAGATTATATTACGGATAAGGTGGTAAATGTAGATGTGTTCGAGAAATCTAATGAGATTTTTGAAAATGTAGATCCGGCATTGATCGACCGTATTTATTCTTCAAAGGAAGGCATTGACTTGAGTGAATTTGACTTTAAGGATTTGATTCATCCCAATGAATGTTTTGTATTGAAGAGTGACCGGAATAGTGTATTGGCACGCTACAATCCTTTTACCCATTCTATTATCCGTGTGATGAAGGGTAAGAATTATGGAATCGAACCACGGAATGCGGAACAGAGTTTTGCTTTTGAGATTCTGAATGACCCGAACATCAAACTGGTGGCTCTGACAGGAAAAGCGGGAACAGGTAAGACATTGCTGGCTTTGGCTGCTGCTTTGGGTAAGCTGACGGATTACAAACAGATTTTGCTGGCACGTCCCGTTGTGGCGCTTTCCAATAAGGATATCGGTTTCCTTCCGGGAGACGCACAGGAAAAAGTAGCTCCTTATATGCAGCCGTTGTTTGATAACCTGAACGTCATAAAACGTCAGTTTGCTACAAACTCTACCGAAGTGAAGCGCATAGAAGATATGCAGAAAAGCGAGCAGCTGGTGATTGAAGCTCTGGCATTTATCCGTGGTCGTAGTTTGAGCGAAATGTATTGCATCATTGACGAAGCGCAGAATCTGACCCCGAATGAAATAAAGACAATCATCACCCGTGCAGGCGAAGGTACGAAGATGGTATTTACGGGAGATATCCAGCAGATTGACCAACCTTATCTGGATAGTCAGTCCAATGGCTTGGTATATATGATTGATCGTATGAAAGACCAGAATATCTTTGCACACGTCAATTTGCTGAAAGGTGAACGAAGTGAATTGAGTGAACTGGCAAGCAACCTGTTATAACAGATTTCTCTGCTAAGCGAGATAAATTAATAAGTGATTAAAAAAGTAAACGGTGAACATCCTGTTGCAAATAGCACAATTTGTTCACCGTTTCTTTATTGATTTAGTATACTTTTTCCTTATTCTTTCTTTCCGAAATATTTCAGGAACTGTGTACGTTCGAATGTATTAACACCCTGAACATCCTTAATATTCAGTTTGCCTTTGAATTGAGCTATATTCCTGAACCCTTTGCGTTCCATCCATGCAGAGAGGAAGCGGTTGGCTTCTCCGATGAATGCATTTGTATTTAGATAGACTGCGCTACAAACTTCTACAGCCGAAGCACCGGCAAGGATAGCTTTCACTACTGATTCTGCATTGGCAACACCACCGGAAGCTGCATAGTCGATCTTGTCTACTACTGCAGACGCAATTCCGATCCAACGAAGCGGAATGGCGAGGTCGGAAGCATTGCTGAATATTTCGCCTGAAATATGCTCCATCTTTTCGATATTGATGTCCGGCTGATAGAAACGGTTGAAGAGAACAACTGCTGCTGCACCGTTGGCATACAACTGATCGATTAATGCCACAGGATTTGTCAGGTTATCACCCAGTTTCATGATTACAGGTATCTTGATTGTTTTTTTAATGTGGCGGAGAATATCGATGTGGCGTTGTTCGAATGAACCGTATGTATATTGCACTTCCGATTGCAGGGCAAGGATATTGATTTCCAATGCGTCGGCACCGGCTTCTTCAATCATCTTTGCAAAGTCAATCCATTCGGAATCAGTGTAGCAGTTGATGCTGGCAATGATAGGAATGGGGCATACCTTCTTACTTTCTTTTATTAAAGTCAGGTATTCGGATAGCTTGTGCTCACGGATATATTCTTCCAGATAGTCACTGGCTTCCGGATAGAAGCCGGATCTTTCAGTTGGTCTGCTTCCAGCATGATCTGTTCCTCAAACAAGTGATTTCAGAACAATCGCACCGGCACCATCTTCGGCCAATTTTTTGTTTTTGCCGGCACTGTTGGTCAGCCCCGAGCTACTGATGATGATAGGGTTTCTAAGGGAAAGCCCTGCGAAAGTAGTTTTTAAATCGGTCATAGCAATATGTTTTTTACTCCTGATTAATAAATTCGTTCTCCGAAAATCTTGCTTCCTACCCGTACCAGCGTACTTCCTGCGGCAATGGCTTCGTGGTAGTCATGTGACATTCCCATCGACAGCTCGCAGAAAGTATCGGAGTGGATGAACCAAGTTGTTTTTATCTCGTTAAAGAGCCTATTTAGTAAACCAAATTCCCGGTTGATTTGTTCAATGCAATCGGTGTTGCTGGCCATCCCCATTAATCCGCAGATGCTACATGAGTCAGCTCTTTCCATTCTCCGGCATTCAACATCTCCTTACATTCTTCGGGACTGAAACCAAATTTGGTTTCTTCCTGCGCAACGTGAATCTGCAATAGGCAGTTCACTGTACGTCCCGCTTTGACAGCTTGTTTGTTGACTTCGGCCAGCAGTTTATAACTATCAATTCCATGAATCATCGCTACGTATGGTATCATGTATTTGATTTTGTTCGTCTGCAGGTGTCCGATGAAATGCCATTCAATGTCTTTGGGCAAACTTTCGTATTTAGCTGTCATTTCCTGCACTTTGCTTTCTCCAAAAATACGCTGTCCCGCCTGATATGCTTCTTCTATCGCTTCATTGGGATGGAATTTTGAGACAGCAACCAGCCGGACTCCTTGAGGGAGTTCGGCCAGCACTTGCTTTAAATTGTCAGCAATACTCATTGTTACTTATGCTTTTGATGGATCAAACTCCGGTTTGTCATTCGGTTCGGCGCTGTAAGGATATACATCCATGAGCGGAGTCTCGGATACCATACCGATCTGATAATCTGCCATGGTTCCTTTCATTCCTTCATCCAGCTTCTTGACTGCGTCGCGCAAGTCGGCAGCTTGTACCAGTACTTGGGTGGAAGTCTTTTTTTCAGCACCGCTTTTTCATCCAGAGTGATGAAAATAAGTTTGCATTTGAACCAGCGGTCGGCACTTTCTTCGTCGCTAGGGAAAAGTTCGCTATAGTTGGCACGTTTAATATCCGAAACGGTAAATTCTCCGGAGATAAACGGAGTCATTTCTTCAATAATCCGTGCTTCTGCTTCTGTAAAACTGAGTGCGTCAACAAGATAAGGTTCAGTTACTTTCTTCTGCATTCCGTTTTCCATTACTTTTTCATAACGGATCTTGCACTCAAACCATGTATGCATTGCCATAATTTTCTTCCTTTTTAATTAATTGATTTATGTAAATTGCCTACAAAGATAAACAAAATCCCAAAGTAAGTGCCGAAAGCTTTTTATTTTCTTTTATGCAGATTCTTTAATTCAAATGAAAGCATGACACGGAAAAGTCCGATGATGAGGAAAGCAAAAGAAATCATATACACTGCGTAGAGCGCTCCTATGGCGGGTTGCCATAATATTAAAAGAGAGCACAGGATGGCAAGAATACCGAAAGCCATGTACCAGCCCCAGTCGCGGGTTCCGTAACGTTTCAGGTCGATGGAATAGCCGGTGGAGGAGAACCCTCGGAACATAAGCCAGAAGGCTATGATGAAAGGGATAACTTCCATGCTGACCATCGGATAGGCAATCAGGTAAATACCCAGAACGAGGTCGATGAGTCCTCCTACGATATACCACCCCCAGCTCGGGACACCTTTCCGGTTGCTAAGAGCAAAGATGATTTCCAGAATACCGCTTATCAGCATCGATACACTGAAAATGATACTTAGAGCTACATAGGTGCTTACGGGTGAGAACATGAGCCAAAGGGCTACAATGATATACACGATTCCCAAAAGAAGAGAAGTCCACCAATTTTTTACTGAATGTTGAATCTCATTGAATACAGTTTCCATACATTTTATATTTTAAATTGAACACTAGAGTGATTTCGTTGTGGAATAACAAATTGAATTTAGAAAAGGTTTTCCGTGAACATATTTGGGGGAATAGTTGTTTCCTATATAAAGTAAATTTTAAATATACATGCATTATGGCAACAACAAATTTCAAAGGACAACCGGTGAAACTGATCGGTGAATTTATACAAGTAGGTAAGGTAGCTCCTGACTTCGAGCTGGTAAAAACAGATTTATCTTCTTTCTCTCTGAAAGATTTAAATGGTAAAAATGTGATTTTAAATATTTTCCCTAGTCTGGATACCAGCGTATGTGCAACTTCTGTACGTAAGTTTAATAAAATGGCTGCCGGATTGAAAGATACGGTAGTATTGGCTATTTCTAAGGATCTTCCTTTTGCACACGGCCGTTTCTGTACGACAGAAGGTATTGAAAATGTAATTCCATTGTCTGATTTCCGCTTCTCTGATTTCGACGAAAGTTACGGAGTGCGTATGGCAGATGGTCCGTTAGCAGGACTTTTGGCGCGTGCGGTAGTTGTGATTGGCAAAGATGGCAAAATTGCATATACGGAACTTGTTCCTGAAATCACCCAGGAGCCTGATTATGACAAAGCCTTAGCTGCTGTAAAGTAATATAGAATATGGAGTATTAAGTATTAGGTATTAACTATTAGTTGCAGCTAATAAACGAATATGGCTAATACTTAATACTTAAGCCTGCTACTTATCTTAAAGATTTTGACCTAATGGGAACTGGTAAAAAGGCTTGGTAAACTGCCAAGGCTCCGTTCTTGTTAGGTTGTGTTTTTTCTACACTAAACCTCAACTATCATGAACAAAATGAAAACTCTATTCATCGCCCTGTTATGTATGGGCGTTGGAACCTTGTCGGCCCAAACTGCCGATAGTACACAAATTTCTCCCTGGACAAAAGAAGGATTTGCCGGACTGAAACTAACGCAAGTGAGCCTCACTAATTGGGCTGCCGGAGGTGATAACTCCGTTGCCTTTGACTTGCAGGGCACTTATCAGATTAATTATAAGAAAGGAAAACATCTGTGGAATAATCGTATCGAACTGGCTTATGGATTAAATAAGACCGGTGACGACGGAACCAGGAAAGCAAATGATAAAATCTATTTGAATACGAATTATGCTATGCTATTGCCAAAAGTTGGTATGCCAGTGCGTTCGCCACTTTCCAGACACAGTTTTCTCCAGGATATGACTACTCCGTCAATAAAGACATTGCTATCTCCGAATTTATGGCTCCTGCCTATTTGACTACCGGTTTGGGCTTTACGTATGATCCGGGTAAGATATTTACCGTTGTATTGTCTCCTGCTGCGTGGCGCGGAACATTTGTACTCAATGACCGTCTCTCTGACGAAGGAGCTTATGGAGTGGATCCGGGCAAACATCTATTATCCAGCTTCGGTGCTAACTTGAAAGGAGAAGCCAAATATGAATTCTTGAAAAATATGACGGTATATTCACGTTGGATCTATATTCCGATTATCTGCATAAGCCGCTGAATATAGATGTGAACTGGGAAGTACAAGTAAATATGATTATCAATAAATGGTTCTCAACCACACTTACTACTAACCTGATGTATGACGATGATGTGAAAATCGTGCAAAAGGATGGTACAAAAGGTGCTCGTGTGCAATTTAAAGAGATATTGGGAGTAGGAGTTCAGTTTAATTTCTAATTAGCTCTTATCTACCACAAAAAATAAACCACAGAGGACGTAGAATACACAAAGAAGTAAGAATTTAACGGGTAATAGCCGATTTACAATAATGGATGCCCCGGTAACTCTATGTTCTTGCTTTGTGTTCTCTGCGTCCTCTGTGGCTTTGCAATGAGTATTTTACTACTTATTTTCTTTTTTTCAGCCCTTTATAAGCCAAAAAAACGATTACAATTACCACCACTGCTATAATGACATAGCCGATTTCGTGACTGTATTCGGTGGCCATTACATAGACATCGTTAGTCGTTTTGAGGTCTGTAAAACGGTAAATCAGGTATCCGAGCAAAGCTAATATGCTGTTCCATATAGCAGCGCCGAGAGTTGTATAAAGCAGGAAAGGACCTATTTTCATGCCGGCTAACCTGCGGGAATACTGATAAGTTGGCGTACAGCCGGAATAAGACGGCCAAAGAAAGTAGAGGCTGCACCGTGCTTTCTGAAATATTCTTCTGCATGGTGTATTTTCTCTTCGTCAATAAGGCACATGTGCCTAAACGGCTGTTAGCGAATTTATAGATAATAGGACGACCCAACCAACGTGCCAGGTAATAATTAACTAATGCACCGATATCTGCTCCTATAGTTGCAAATAGGACAACGAGAAAGATATTCATACTGTCGTCTGCCATAGCTTTCCATGCGGCAGGGGGTACTACGGCTTCCGAGGGGAAGGGAATAAAAGAGCTTTCGATAGCCATAAAAATAGTGACTACCCAATAGTTCAAGTTTTCTAATACCCATTTAAGAAGTTCTGCTACTGATTCCATGTTTTTTGAGGATAGAATTTATAAATTGATTTATTTTTTTCCTTTTGTTTTTTTCTTATTCTCTTTTTTCATGCGTTCCCACACTTCTTTGAGAGTTCTTTCGTCTTCTTCTCTGTGTTCGGGACTGTTCAACAGATCCAGGATCATGTCTTCTTCCAGTGGATGTTCACATTCCTTGTTATATTTAAAGAAGTTGTCGATTTCACCGTGCATGAGGCAAAGAACACTCAATTTCTCCGTCACATCTTCGTATTTCGGATTTATCTGGTACACTTTTTCAAAGTATTCTTTCGCTTCGATCAGATAGTCACTTTCCGAATAAGCAGAGGCAATCATATACCACATTTCTATGTTCGGATTGATCTCTATCGCTTTTTCGAAAGAGATGGCAGCTTCGTCTTCTAGTTCCTCTGCCAGGTATAGTTTTCCTTCTGTCAGATAAATCAATCCCTCGTTCGGGTTTATCTCTTTGGCTTTCTCGCATAACTCATGCGCCTCTTTATACCTTTCCAGGTGAGAGAGGGCGAATGCTTTGCTGGTATAGGTGTCTATCAATAAAATAGACTGCTTGTCTCCGTCTTCTTCAAAACGTTCGATCACTTTGTCGTAATAGTCATCGGCTTTTTGCCATTCTTCTTTATTACCGTAGGATATTCCCATAAACATGTAACCCAGTTCGGGGGAATGGCTTTGAGCTCAATCGCCTTTTGGTAATTCTCGATGGCATCATCCGAATTGTTCAGATAGAAGAAACAATGTGCCTTGTAGGCATAAGCTTCCCCGTACTGATCGTCGGCTGCCAATGCGAAATCACAGGCTTCGATGGCTTTGTCTATTTGTTCCTGGACAAAGTAACATTTCACCAGTCCCATCCAGTAGGAAGTTGAATGGAGATTTGTCAATGAGTTTATTGTAATAGATGATGGCTGATTCTACCTGATGGTCGATGCCAGATAATCGGCTGTGAGAGCCATGTATTCTTCATCTTCGGTATAACGGGATTTACCTCTGTCGAGCCATTCTTTGGCTGCGTCCGGGTATCCCATGTCCAGATAGAGAAATACAACATCAATGATTGTTTCCAGCTCGTCGGCATCCGCTATTGTGCTTAACAGCCATTGAGCTTCCTCCAGTTTTCCTCCATTCAGCAATAGTTCGGCTTTCAGCAGTTTCACTTCGGAATCAAATTCTTCGGTAATCGAATCCGCTACTTTTTTTGCTTTTTGCAGCTTTTGGGTATCCAGGTAAAGATATGCTTGTTCTATAAGCAAATCTGTGTTTCTCGGATGTATTTTAAGTCCATAAGTGATTACTTCTTGTGCTTCTTCAAATTTTCGCTCGGAGGCATACCAGTCGGCGATGCCGGCCAATTGGTCAGCATCCAGATAAAGTTGTCGGTTTTCTGCTTTTGCTTCTTCGTAGTTTGTGATTAGTGTGACTAGTTCCTTTTTTGCTGATGGCGAATTTTTTCTACCCATTTTACTTTTAGATTTTTAATTGCTAAGATGGGGCTGTTGCAAAAGTTCAGATGATGATCCTTTTGACACAGCCCCATTGTAAAGTTAAGCTTGAAAGCTTAGTTATTTATTAATCTTACCCCATGTGTCTTTCAACCTACTGTACGGTTGAAGATTAGTTTATCCGGGGTTGATTCTTTGTCGATATTAAAGTAACCGATCCGTTGGAACTGCAGATAGGAGAGTGGAGGCAGGGTAGCTGCGAACTTCTCTATGTAGCAGTTGGGCAGAACTTTCAATGAATCCGGATTAATGATTTCTTTCATGGCTTCCAGTGCGTCGCAGTTCTTTGCTTCGCGGATGGCGGCTAGTTCGTCACGTGGATTTTCCACTTTCCACAGACGGTCGTACAAACGTACTTCTGCTTGCAGGCAGTGGTTGCAGCTTACCCAGTGGAGCGTACCTTTCACCTTGCGGTTCGCATCCGGCATGCCGCTGCGGGTATTTGCGTCATATTCGCAATATACTTCTGTGATAACACCGTTTTCGTCTTTCTTGCAACCGGTACATTTCACGATATAAGCATTTTTGAGACGTACTTCTTGTCCCGGTGTCATGCGGAAATATTTCTTGGGAGCGTCTTCCATGAAGTCTTCGCGCTCCATCCACAATTCGCGGCTGAACTCGATCAGGTGACTTCCTGCTTCCGGATCTTCCGGATTGTTGATTGCTTCCAGTTCTTCAACCTGTCCTTCCGGATAGTTGGTGATAATCAATTTAACCGGGTTGATTACTGCAGATATACGGGTAGCACGGCTGTTCAAATCATCCCGGACAGAGCTTTCCAACAGGGCGATGTCGTTCAGGGCATCGTAAGTGGTATATCCGATTTTATCGATAAACTTATGAATGGACTCCGGTGAATAACCGCGACGGCGGAAACCGCAGATCGTCGGCATACGAGGGTCGTCCCATCCGTTTACCAATCCTTCTTTCACCAGTGTGAGCAGGTTACGTTTGCTCATCAGGGTGTAACTTAGGTTCAGTTTGTTGAATTCAGTCTGACGGGGACGGTTGTCGTTCAGGTCTTTTCCTTCTTTCAACCAATCGATGAAGAGGTCGTAAAGCGGACGGTGTACCACAAATTCAAGTGTGCACAGAGAATGAGTCACTCCTTCGAAGAAGTCACTCTGTCCGTGGGCGAAGTCATACATCGGATAAGCTTTCCAGGTAGTACCCGTACGGTGGTGCGGGTGTTTCACTACACGGTAAATAATCGGATCGCGGAAGTGCATATTCGGATTAGCCATGTCAATCTTGGCACGGAGCACCATGGCGCCTTCTTCGATCTCGCCGCTATTCATTTTCTTAAAAAGTTCGAGGCTCTCTTCGATAGGACGGTTCCGGTAAGGGCTTTCCACACCCGGTTGGGTAGGAGTACCTTTCTGCTGTGCAATCAGTTCCGAACTCTGTTCGTCGATATATGCTTTTCCCTCCTGAATCAGGCGGATAGCGAAGTCCCATAATTGTTGGAAGTAGTCGGAAGCGTAGTATTCGTTTCCCCACTGGTAGCCTAGCCATTGGATATCTTCTTTGATAGCTTCTACATATTCCACATCTTCCTTGGTAGGGTTAGTGTCGTCGAAACGAAGGTTACATACACCGCCGTGTTTTTCTGCGATGCCGAAATCAAGGCAAATAGCTTTGGCATGGCCGATGTGAAGATAGCCGTTGGGCTCGGGCGGGAAACGCGTCTGCACTTTTCCACCATTTTTACCTTCTTTCAAGTCTTTCTCTACTGCCTGTTCAATAAAGTTCAAGCTTTTCTTTTCGCCTGCTTCTTCGTTTTTAATATCTGTCATAACGGTTAATGTTATCTGTATTTAGGCTACAAAAGTAGGACATTTTTTTTATTTAACCGGAATATAACCGCTCTTTTTTATAATGTCCTGTCCGTCGGATGAAAGAATAAACTGAATCAGGGGGTTAACTTGTTCCTTATTTTTTACATTGTAATAGTAGTAAAGCGGCCGGACGATAGGGTAGGTTTTGTTGGTGGCATTCTCTACCGTAGGGGTGGCGTAGTGGCTTCCGTCATAAGACACGGAAAGCGTTTTGACACGGGGAGACACGTAGGCCAGTCCTACATATCCGATGGCTCCTTTGGTCTGGCTGACAGACTGGATAATAGCACCTGTTGCCGGCATGGAAAGGCTGCTTGCCATGTAGTTTTTATTTTTCAGTACGCTCTCTTTGAAAAATTCGTAAGTACCGGACGATGTTTCACGCGAGTAGACTACTATTTTTCGGTTGTCTCCGCCTACCTGTTTCCAGTTGGTTATCTTCCCCCGGAAAATATCCTCCAGTTGTTGGCGGGTCAGCTGTTTCACCGGATTAGAGGGATGCACCACCACGGCGAGGGCGTCGTAGGCAACAATCACTTCGTTTACTTCTTCTCCTGCCGCTTTAATTTTCATCTTCTCGCTGAACTTGATCGGGCGGGAAGCCATTGCAATGTCCGTTGTATTATCCATTAAAGCGGAGATACCCACACCGGTTCCGCCACCGGTTACAGTGACACGGGCATCCGGATGCTGGTTCATAAACCGCTCTGCTGTCTGTTGTGCGACAGGCAGTACCGTGTCGCTACCTTTTATACGTTGTGCGTTGGCACCGAGCGAGAGTAAGGAAAGGGCGATTAATAAGTTTCTTCTCACTTTCATATTTCTTCTTTTTATTGACTTTGCAAATTAAGCAATCGGATATTACATTTCCATTTCATCCGGAATGGAAATGATACTTGTAACACAAACGTAACATGATTGAAACATTTCCTTCAAACGTTAGTCACACCTCCTTAATAAAGAGACGCTTTCTTTGCATCAGAAATCATAGTAGGTATGAAAAAGGTATTTGAAAGGATTATAGAAGGAATGTTGACTTGTAGCGGTTTCGTGACAAGTATTACTATTCTGCTGATTGTACTCTTCCTTTTCACGGAAGCTTTCGGGCTGTTCAAGAGTAAGGTGATTGAAGAGGGATATGTGTTGGCGCTGAATAAGAGCAACAAAGTTAGTGTGTTGAGCCCTGCACAGATAAAAAATGTTTTTGATGAGGAGATCACAAACTGGAAGGAACTCGGTGGGGAAGATCTCCCTATCCGGGTTTTTCGTTTGGAGGATATAACGCAGTATTATACGGAAGAGGAGCTGGGACCTGCTTATGAATATGCAGGCGACAAAATTACGGAACTGGTAGAGAAAACACCGGGTATCGTAGCTTTTGTTCCGCAGAAGTTTATTGTTCATCCGGACGCGGTGCATTTCATAGAGGATAACACCATTTCCGTGAAAGATGTATTTGCGGGTGCCGAATGGTTTCCTACGGCCACTCCGGCAGCTCAATTCGGCTTCCTGCCGTTGATTACCGGTACGTTGTGGGTGAGTCTGTTCGCCATTCTTTTTGCTTTGCCGTTCGGGCTTTCGGTTTCTATCTATATGTCTGAAGTGGCAAACCCGAAAGTGCGGAACTGGCTGAAACCGATTATCGAACTGTTGAGCGGTATTCCTTCCGTGGTCTATGGCTTTTTCGGGTTGATTGTCATCGTTCCGTTGATTCAGAAGTTGTTTAATCTTCCGGTGGGAGAGAGCGGCCTGGCAGGGAGTATCGTACTGGCCATTATGGCATTGCCTACCATCATAACGGTGACGGAAGATGCGATGCGTAACTGTCCGCGTGCAATGCGGGAAGCGAGTCTGGCGTTGGGGGCTTCTCAATGGCAGACTATATATAAGGTCGTAATTCCTTATTCTATTTCGGGTATTACATCCGGCGTGGTACTTGGCATCGGACGTGCTATCGGGGAGACGATGGCGGTATTGATGGTGACCGGTAATGCGGCTGTGATTCCGACAACCATTCTTGAACCTTTACGTACCATTCCGGCTACGATTGCCGCCGAACTGGGAGAGGCTCCTGCAGGTGGTCCGCACTATCAGGCATTGTTCCTGTTGGGTGTCGTACTGTTCTTCATTACATTGATTATCAACTTTAGTGTGGAATATATTTCTTCTAAAGGATTAAAACGTAGTAAATAAGATGGAAATACGGAGTAATAATAAAGCTAAACACCGTTCGCAGAAATTTGCTTTCGGGATTTTCCGGTTGTTGAGTCTTTGCATTGTATTGATATTGTTTGCGATTCTGGGATTTATCATCTATAAGGGAATCGGTGCTATCAGTTGGGATTTTATCACTTCGGCTCCTACGGACGGAATGACAGGTGGCGGTATCTGGCCGGCTATTGTCGGTACCTTCTACCTGATGGTGGGAAGTGCGCTGTTTGCATTCCCGATAGGGGTGATGAGTGGGATTTATATGAATGAGTATGCGCCGAAAGGCAGGTTGGTACGCTTTATCCGGGTGATGACCAATAACTTGAGCGGTATTCCTTCCATCGTATTCGGATTGTTCGGTATGGCGCTGTTTGTCAATTATATGGGGTTTGGTGATAGTATTCTGGCAGGCTCTTTGACATTAGGTTTGCTTTGCGTACCTTTGGTCATCCGGACAACGGAGGAAGCCTTGAAAGCCATTCCCGACAGTATGCGTGAAGGTAGCCGGGCATTGGGAGCGACGAAGTTGCAGACGATATGGCATGTTGTTTTGCCGATGGGGATGCCGAACATTATCACTGGGTTGATTCTCGCCTTGGGACGTGTTTCGGGAGAGACGGCGCCGATTCTGTTTACTTGTGCCGCATATTTCCTGCCGCAACTTCCTACCGGCATTTTGGATCAGTGTATGGCCTTGCCTTACCATTTGTATGTGATTTCCACCAGTGGAACGGATATGGAGGCACAACTGCCGCTGGCTTATGGCACGGCATTGGTATTGATTATGATTATCCTGTTGGTGAATCTGCTGGCTAATGCTTGAGAAAGTATTTTGAGAAAAGAGTAAAAACGAACTAAATTAGTATATGGATACAGTGAAAATAGATGCGCGTGATGTGAACTTCTGGTATGGGGACTTTCATGCATTGAAGGGCATCAGCATGCAGATTGAGGAAAAATCGGTTGTTGCTTTTATCGGACCGTCCGGTTGTGGCAAATCTACTTTCCTCCGGCTTTTCAACCGGATGAATGATTTGATTCCTGCTACCCGTCTGGAGGGAGAAATCCGTATCGACGGACATAATATCTATGCGAAAGGCGTGGAAGTGGACGAACTCCGCAAGAATGTGGGAATGGTGTTCCAGCGTCCCAATCCTTTCCCGAAAAGCATATTCGAGAATGTGGCTTACGGACTTCGTGTGAACGGAATAAAAGATAATGCTTTCATTCGCCAGCGTGTGGAGGAAACATTGAAAGGAGCGGCTCTTTGGGATGAGGTGAAAGATAAGTTGAAGGAATCGGCTTATGCACTGTCCGGCGGACAGCAGCAGCGTCTTTGTATCGCCCGTGCGATGCTGTCTCTCCTTCGGTATTGCTGATGGATGAACCTGCGTCTGCGCTCGATCCTATTTCTACGGCGAAAGTGGAGGAGTTGATTCATGAACTGAAGAAGGATTATACGATTGTAATCGTTACGCATAATATGCAGCAGGCGGCCCGTGTCAGTGATAAGACGGCGTTTTTCTATATGGGAGAAATGGTGGAGTTCGATCAGACGAAAAAGATATTCACCAATCCGGAGAAAGAGGCTACCCAGAATTACATAACGGGACGTTTGGGTAATCCGGGTATCTGGAACCCAATTGATAGAATATTAATCATTTATATATAATAGACTATGGTAAAGTTTATAGAATCGGAACTCATCCTATTGAAGAAGGAAATTGATGAAATGTGGACCTTGGTGTACAACCAGCTTGACCGTGCCGGAGAGGCTGTGTTGACCCTTGACAAGGAGCTGGCTCAACAGGTGATGGTTCGCGAGCGCAGGGTGAATGCTTTTGAATTGAAGATAGATAGTGATGTGGAAGATATTATCGCATTGTATAATCCGGTGGCGATTGATCTTCGTTTTGTGTTGGCTATGTTGAAGATTAACACAAATCTGGAACGTTTGGGTGACTTTGCGGAAGGGATCGCCCGTTTTGTACTTCGTTGCAAAGAACCGGTATTGGATGCGGAGCTGTTGTCTCGTCTTCGCCTGGCAGAGATGCAGGCAGAGGTGTTGTCGATGCTGGAACTGCAAAACGTGCCTTGATGAAGAGAGCAATGATTTGGCGGCAGGAGTTGTTGCTAAGGATATTTGCTGGATGAAATCAATGCGGATGCAACAGGTATTCTTTCAGACTATATTATCGAACATCCGGAAGCTGTACATACTTGTGTCGATTTGGTCAGTGTGTTCCGTAAACTGGAACGTTCGGGAGACCATATTACCAACATTGCCGAAGAAATTGTTTTCTTCATTGATGCCAAAGTGTTAAAACATCGTGGCAAAACGGACGAAAACTATCCGGAAAAGTAATTTTCTGCGGATTTTTAAACAGAAATTAGGGCTCCTTAAAAAATTATCTTATATTTGTCTCCTGTAACGGACAAGTTACAGGAGATTTTGCTTCAAATGATAATAAATCCAAAGAATTTTCAAAAAGATGTTATATGACATGTTTTATAATTTGGATAGTATCGGTAAAACCGCCTATATTTGCACCGTTATCCTGAAAACAATCTTTTTACCTTAAAAAAAAACTAAATACCTAATTGAAAACTGAAAAATGGAGCTTTGTGAAAAGCCCCATTTTTTTTGCTCTTATTTTCTAAGCTGCTTCCTTATTCGTATCTTTGACCCTTGCATTAAGAGAGTATTCTCAATCGTAAAATAGTAAGTAGTAAATCATAAAATAGTAAATGAAATTATGTTTTCTGGAATCGTAGAAGAATATGCTACTTTGGTAGCACTGGTGAAAGACCAGGAGAATATACACTTTACATTTAAGTGTTCGTTTGTGAATGAGTTGAAAATCGACCAAAGTATTTCTCACAATGGTGTATGCCTGACGGTAGTGACTCTGACGGATGATACGTATACGGTGACTGCCATGAAAGAAACGTTGGAGCGTTCTAACCTCGGTTTGTTGAAAGTGGGGGATAAGGTGAACGTTGAACGTAGCATGATGATGAACGGTCGGCTGGATGGACATATCGTTCAGGGACATGTGGATCAGACTGCTACTTGTATCGATATTAAGGATGCGGAAGGCAGTTGGTATTTTACATTCCGATATGCGTTTGACAAGGAGATGGCGAAACGCGGATATATCACCGTGGATAAAGGTTCGGTGACTGTGAACGGTGTTAGCCTGACAGTATGTAATCCGACGGATGATACTTTCCAGGTGGCTATCATTCCTTATACATACGAGCATACGAACTTCCATACGTTTGAGATTGGCAGTGTGGTAAATATCGAATTCGATATTATCGGCAAGTATATCAGCCGGATGATTCAATATAAATAAGAAAATATAAATAAGTGACCGGAGGATTGGAAATGGCATATACTGATTTTCTTCAATTGGTGCAGGCTCGTCAAAGTGACCGTTCGTATGATAAAGAACGTCCGGTGGAGCCGGAAAAGTTGGAACGGGTACTTGAAGCTGCACGTTTGGCGCCTTCAGCCTGCAACGCACAACCTTGGAGGTTTGTGGTCATCACAGACAAGGAACTGGCTCAAAAAGCCGGGAAAGCTGCTGCTGGCTTGGGAATGAATAAGTTTGCCAAAGATGCTCCCGTGCATATTCTGGTTGTAGAAGAATCTGCTAATATAACCTCCCTGCTTGGCGGAAAGGTAAAAGGCAAGCATTTTCCGTTGATCGACATTGGAATAGCGGCTGCTCATATTTCTCTGGCAGCTGAAGCCGAAGGTTTGGGTTCTTGTATTCTGGGTTGGTTCGATGAAAAAGAGCTGAAACAGCTTGCCGGTATTCCTGCTTCGAAACGTTTATTGCTGGATATTGTCATTGGCTATCCGGCAAAGGAAAAACGTAAGAAGATAAGGAAGCCGAAAGAAAAGGTGATTTCATACAATCGTTATTGATTGAAAAATAATTATATTCTTAGCCCTTTAGGATAAGCATATAACAGAAAGCATCATTGGTTTTAAAGGAAGGGGACGTTCCTTTTAAACAACGATGCTTTCCTTTTAAAGGAACGACCTGTTTCTTTAAAACCAATAAATGGCTTTTTAAGGTGTTGATAGTTAGCGCGTTATTGATGCCGCTTTTCCGGCGGCATCAATAATGCTATATTTATTTCTTTTTTGACAAATCTTTCAATAGGTAGTCTACTGCTGCTTTCAGTTGTGCATCTTCTCCTTTCAGGCTGCTGCCGGTTCGTTATAAACTAGAATATCAGGTTGCAAGGTCTGATTTTCGAGATAGTTGCCTTGCATATCCATACAACCCACCTGTGGGATACCGAATACAATAGACGGATCTATCTGGCGTTCCCACCACACAGCGGTCATTGTGCCTGCCACCGGGGCGCCTACCAGTTTACCAATACCTAGAGTCTTATATACGTAAGGAGTGCCATGAGCATTGCTGTAATTGTCTTCGCAAGTTAGCATGCATGAGCTTTCAGCCATTTGTTGAATGGATCGCTGCCGATATATTGTCCGCGTGGCACGAAACGTTGATATTCCTTTCCACTAAGTAAGGTGACTACATCATCGTGCAGCCATCCGCCACCATTATGGCGGGTATCTACCACTACGGCTTCTTTATTACGATAACGGCCGAGTAGTTCGGAATAGATCTTGCGGAAGCTGGGGCTGTCCATACCTTTAATATGTACATAAGCAATGCGTCCGCCGGAAAGCTCTTCCACTTTCTTGGCGCAGCGCTCTACCCAACGTTTGTAAAGCAGGTCGCTTTGGGTTCCATAGCTGATTGCTTTTACTGCTTCTTCAAAACGTTTTTTTAGTAGAAGGATCGTATACGGTAAGTACTACTTTGCGTCCGACTTGCCTTCAAATAACGGGAAGTAATCAGCACCGGCTTCAATCGCTGTGCCGTCTACTTTTTCAATGATGCAACCTGCCTTCACTTCTGTCTTTTTCTGGGTGAAAGGACTTTGCTTCATGATTTCCTTGATCTTTAACCCGGCACCGTCGTATGACTCATCGTAAAAGACTCCCAGAGTAGCGGTAGGCATTGCGCTGCCTCCTGCTGCAAACCGGGCTCCGGTATGGGAACCATTCAATTCGCCAAGCAATTCACTCAACATTTCCGTGAAGTCATAATTGTTGCTGATGTGGGGCAAGAAGCGTTCGTATGCTTTTTTATATCCTTTCCAGTCCACTCCATGCAAGTCGGCAATATAGAATTTGTCATTTACTTGCTGGCAAACGTGGTCGAAGATGTATGCGCGTTCATCATAAGGACGGTAATCGAAGAATGCTTCAAATTCTATCGGTGTAATTTTGCTACCGGCAATCTCTATTTTCTTCAATCGGCCACCTGTGCACATAAAGATATTCTTTCCTTCTTTATCCGGTATGAGTGAGCCGCCGCCAACTCCTTTCAATAATATTTTAGTCGTATTTTCTTTCAGTTTATGCTCCCAAAGGTCATAGTCTCCTTCAAAAGCTGCCAGGTAATAAAGAATATCACCCTTCGGACTCATAACAGCGTCACCCAGGCGGGAAGAATTTACAGTTAGACGAACGATGCGGTCAAAACGATTCTCCAAATCGAATGTAAGAGGTTTCACTTCCGTACTGTCTTTTTTCGCATTCTCATTCTGGTTCGTTTTCTTCTTACTGTCTTTAGTGTCTTCTTTCTTCTCTGCCTTTTCTTTCTTGGCTTTTTCTTTTTCTGCTTTCTCTGCCTTTTCCGCTTCTTCAAGTAAGGCAATATCTTCTTTGCTCATCAGGAAGCGGTTGTAGGCATCGACGTCGAAAAACATAATATAGGTGTCGTCTTCACTTCCCCAGCTACCATGGCTACGGTATCCGGCACGGTCACTGTTCCATATCATTGCTTTTCCACCCAACACCCATTTGGCATTGCTGTCGCTGTATCCGCTTTCGGTAAGATTGACCATTTCGCCTTTTCCGTCGGCTTTCAGCAAAACGACGTCTTTATTATTCCAGCCTCCTATGCCAATGAAGTCTGATAGAATCCATTGGCTGTCAGGGCTCCATTGGAACCATTGGTCACCGTCGGCATAAGAATATTGATATTTGGCATCCATCACTGTGCGCACAGCCTTGCTTTTTAGATTGATGACACGGATAGCGGTACGGTTCTCGAGGAAAGCAACCTCTTTACCGTCAGGACTGAATTGTGGTTGGAAAGAAGCGACTTTGGAGTTTGTCAAACGTTCTTCTTTCAATTCTGTGGCATAGGTGAATTGTTTCTCCTCTTTGCGTACGATGGTGGAAGTGTAAAGCTGCCACAATCCATCGCGTTCTGAAGAATAGACGAGTGTGCGTCCGTCGGGAGCGAAACTGATGTTACGTTCCTGATCGGGTGTGTTGGTGATTTGTTTGGTTGTTTTGTAGTCAATGGAGGTTACGTAAACATCACCGCGCATAATGAATGCGACCTCTTTTCCTTTGGGAGATACAGCGATGTCGGTAGCCCCGTTGGATTTGATTTGGCGGATAATATCTTTGTCATTCTTGTCTGCAGGATACTTATATTTACCTTTTGGGGTTGTTTGCCCGGAGTAAGTGTATAAATCTCGCCGTCATAACCATAACAGAGTGTGCCGGTGGTTGAAATGCTTAGAAAACGTACGGGATGCTTTGTATGGAAAGTGATTTGTTGGGAAGTGGTGGTTCCGGGAGTACGTTGGAATATATTGAAGGAACCTTTCTCTTCACTTAGATAATAGAATGATTTACCATCAGGACTCCATACCGGTTCGCGGTCTTCACCTCCGAAAGTAGTTTGTTTTTGATAAACAGGTTTTTTCCCGGGAGTGTATGTCCAGATGTCACGGGCAATAGGGGATACCTGATGCTTGCGCCAATAGTCTTCGTATCCTTTCTTGTCCTGATAGAGCATCACTCCCTCCTTATTAATAGAGATGCACTCCATTGGCATGGATGAGAACATAGCGGGGCGTCCTCCCGTCACGGCTACCTCGTACACTTGCTGGAACTGGCCGGAAGGAAACCCGGCATCTTCGGCAGAGGGAGCAATGTTGCTGTGAATAAAATGTGTTTGTTGTCTTTGTAGGCAACAGGTTTCTCACTGCCTGAATGAGTGGTCAGTCGCTGGGGTGCTCCTCCTTCACTGGATACGACGAAAACGTCGAGACTTCCCATGCGATCCGATGCAAAGGCAATTTGTTTACTGTCGGGACTCCATACCGGTTCCGTATCAAAAGCCGGATTGGTGGTGATTTGTGTGGCACGTCCGCCGGTTGACGGTACCGTGTAGATGTCTCCTTTGTAGGTAAATGCAATGGTGGTTCCGTCTGGAGAAAGAGCGCAGTGGCGCATCCATAAAGGAGATTCTTGTGCAATGCTTGTCCCTGCTAGACAGATGACAAATGCACTTAGCAGTAGCTTTTTCATTTTTTCTAATATTGTGTTAAGTTCATTCTCGCGATTTAAGGTTTGACTTTCCTACAAATCCTTCAGTAATACTTTACTTGCTTTTTTATAGTATTCTTCTCTGGATTCGGTCAGCACCTTCCATTCGTCGTTGAATTCTTCGTCTTTGTCTATTTTGAAATTCTCGGAGCCGTATGTGTCCAAACGGTCCAGCAGGACAGCCACATTCAGTTGATTGATATCCATTGAAGGCTGGTAACCGATTTCTTCGCTTTTTTCGTCGGTAACAACCTCGTGAATCAATTCTATTTCCTGTAACTGATAAAGTACCTGATTTGTCAGTCGGATGGGGATCTGATGCTCCTCCGATATTTCTGCAGCCGTATAGGGCGGTTCGTTCTTTTCGAATCGTTTGGCTATGAGTGACATAATCAGGATGGATATAAAATCCCGGTATCGTCTGCTGATGTTCCGGGTGTCCTGGTCAAAGCTAAAGCTGCGGATATTCTGTCCGGCATACGTCAGTTCGGCTCCAAACAAACAGATTGTCCAGGATATCTGCAACCAAAGCAGAAATAAGGGAAGTGCGGCAAAACTACCATAAATGGCATTGTACTTTGACACCCACAACTGGCTGTTGATGTACAGGAACTGAAAAGCCTGATAAGCAGACCCTGCCAGAATACCTGCAATGAGAGCGTGTTTGAATTTCACTTTCGTGTTCGGCATGAAGATGTACAGCCCGGTGAACATCAGCCATGTCAGGACAAAAGGAATAAGCCGTATCATGAATTTCATAACAGGAGCGAGCAGGACGAAATCATCCATCTGCTTGAGAATGGTGCTCATAAACAGAGAAGTCCTCCGGATACCACGATCAGAATCGGCATCAGCAGGAACATGGAGAAATAGTCCGTAATCTTGCGATACATGGATCGTGCTTTTTTCACTTCCCAGATACGGTTGAAGGTGATTTCAATATTACTGACCAGATTGATAACCGTCCATAACAACATTACCAAACCAACTCCAATGAAAATACCTCCTTTGGTCTGTGAAAGATAGGAATTGACAAATGAGAGAATGGCCTCCGTTGTTTCTGTATTTCCTCCAAAACCGTTGCGGAACTGATGTTCCATCAGGTTGTCGAACCCGAAACCACGCGCTACGGCAAACAGGATGGCAAGTATCGGTACAATGGCAAGCAATGTGCTATAAGTAAGTGCAGAAGCTTTATTGGCCATCCGGTCTTTGGTAAACCGATTGATACAAAGATAGACGGTCTTTATAATATTGTAGAGTGAGAACTTGGTTCGGGTCACTTCGTCTTCCGTAATGCGCCAGATGTCATACGTAAGAAACTTCCATATATCGGTGATTTTCTTCTTCATAGTTCTTCGCTAATTACTAATTGCAAGCAACTAATTACTGATTACAACAGACTTGCTCGAACAGTCGATCCTCATCCATTAGTCATTTGTAATTAAATGGATAATTAAAAGAAAAAGCAGTCAGCCTATAAGCCGAGTTCTGTACCCATATAATTTCCAATTATTAATCTTTAATTATATCAGGTGCCTGTCATTTATCTGAGTGGCGTGTCACCACGACACTTTAGCGGTCTACCCTCCGACATGGAGCGAGCAACTCTCATAACGCCGGTTTACATGACCTTACAACTCCTAAGACGTACAGCCCGCATGTCGCCATGCGACTGGTGGGCTCTTACCCCACCTTCTCACCCTTACCTCTCCCCGAAAGGAGCGGCGGTTATTTTCTTCTACGTTACTCTACCCTCGCGGACAGCTTTCTGTTAGGAAGTAGGATGCTCTATGTTGCCCGGACTTTCCTCCTGCACGAAACATGCACGCGACAGACCGGCCAACTGCTTTAGACTGCAAAAATACGTCATTTATTTTGTTTTAGCCAAAGAAGTATCACAAATAGAAATAATTTCTAACTTTGCTATCATTAAAATGGATTTTAATGAAGAAGAATATCCTCCTTTTCTATTGTTTCCTGGCGATGATGGCAGCTAGCTGAAAGCACAGGAAATACGTCCCATGCCTGCCGATTCGGCTTATGGGGTAGTACATATTTCAGTTTGCAATTTGCGCGAGGAAGGCAAATTTACTTCCGGCATGAGTACGCAGCATTGTTGGGAATGCCGGTCAAGGTGCTTCAGTATAACGGTTGGTACGAGATACAAACACCGGATGATTATACCGGATGGGTGCACCGGATGGTAATTACCCCCATGTCGAAAGAACGGTATGATGAATGGAATCGGGCAGAAAAGATAGTGGTTACCTCGCACTACGGATTTGCGTATGAGAAACCGGATGAGAGTTCCCAACCCGTATCCGATGTTGTTGCGGGCAATCGTTTGAAGTGGGAGGGGAGCAAAGGACATTTCTATCAAGTGTCTTATCCCGACGGACGGAAAGCATATCTTTCGAAATCCATTTCCCAACCGGAAGCGGAATGGCGAGCTTCACTGAAACAAGATGTTGAAAGTATCATTGAAACAGCTTACTCGATGATGGGAATTCCTTATCTATGGGCAGGAACCTCTTCCAAGGGAGTGGATTGTAGCGGACTGGTACGGACCGTACTTTTTATGCATGACATTATTATCCCGAGAGATGCCTCTCAACAGGCCTATGTGGGCGAACATATCGATATTGCTCCTGACTTCTCTAATGTCAAACGGGGAGATCTGGTGTTTTTCGGCCGGAAAGCGACTGCGGAACGTAAAGAAGGTATTTCTCACGTCGGCATTTACCTCGGAAACAAGCAGTTTATCCACGCATTGGGAGATGTGCACGTCAGCAGCATGAATCCTGCGGATCAAAACTATGATGAATTCAACACGAAGCGTTTACTTTTTGCTGTCCGTTTCTTACCTTATATAAATAAGGAGAAAGGAATGAATACCACAAATAAGAACCCCTTTTATCAATAAAAGAATGCAGAACAGGAGAGATTTTTTGAAAACGGCAGCTTTGGCTGCTTTCGGTTCGGGGTTAGTAGCCCGTCAGGCACTAGCCGGAGAATCGTTGCTTTCTACCATTCATATAAATAAGCTCGGTTTGGGAGGGAAGATGAAAATGACTTTTTTCCCTTATGAATTGAAGTTGAGGCACGTGTTTACAGTTGCCACTTATTCGCGTACAACAACTCCCGATGTGCAGGTAGAAATAGAATATGAAGGCGTGACGGGATATGGAGAAGCTCTATGCCTCCTTATTTGGGAGAAACAGTAGAGTCTGTGATGAATTTCCTTGGGAAAGTGAATCTGGAACAGTTTAGTGATCCTTTTCAGCTAGATGACATTTTGTCATACGTTGACAGCCTCTCGCCAAAGGATACGGCAGCGAAAGCTGCGGTAGATATCGCCCTTCATGATCTGGTAGGGAAACTATTAGGCGCTCCCTGGTATAAGATATGGGGATTGAACAAAGAAAAGACACCTTCCACTACCTTTACGATAGGCATCGATGCGCCGGATGTAGTGCGGGCGAAAACAAAAGAGTGTGCCGATCAGTTTAATATATTAAAGGTGAAACTGGGACGGGACAATGATAAGGAGATGATTGAAACCATTCGTTCGGTAACAGACCTTCCGATAGCGATAGATGCCAATCAAGGATGGGCAGACCGGCAATACGCGCTCGATATGATTCATTGGCTGAAAGAAAAAGGCGTTGTGATGATAGAACAGCCATGCCTAAGGAGAAGCTAGAGGATATTGCTGGATAACGCAACAGAGCCCGCTACCGATATTTGCGGATGAATCCTTGCAGCGTCTGGGAGATGTAGCCGCTTTAAAAGGCGCTTTCACGGGAATCAATATAAAGCTGATGAAGTGTACCGGTATGCGTGAAGCATGGAAGATGGTGACATTGGCTCATGCACTCGGCATGCGTGTCATGGTGGGCTGTATGACAGAGACTTCCTGTGCTATTTCTGCAGCTTCACAGTTCTCGCCATTAGTGGATTTTGCCGACCTGGATGGCAACCTGCTTATCTCTAATGATCGCTTTAAAGGGGTGGAAGTGGTGAAAGGAAAGATCACTCTGAATGACTTACCTGGAATCGGTGTCATGAAAATCTGACTTTACTGAATGAATGTCAGAGTGTTAAAGCCATCTGACATACAACGAATGTAAATTTGTCAGGTGTTGTCGTTAACCGCTGTTAAGCTCTAAATATTCTCTGTTAAAAGTGGACAAAAAAGAGTGACAAGTAGAATAAGTGAACGATATTTGTTATTATTTTAACGTCGTAAAAGTTAAAACAATGTCGAATATTAACAATTTAAAGAATTATAAATCATGAAACAGACAACAAAGAACATTCTGGGAGTAGGAGCAATCATTCTTCTTAGCTCAGGAGTTGCAGGATTGACAACTTACAAATTGTTGCAATCTAACGAATCTGCAAAAGAAACATCTTTTAATGAGATGTTCAAGCAGAATCCCAATGTCAAATTGGCTGCTTTTGACGCTGTGAACGCTCAACCTGTTGATTTGACACAGGCTGCCGAGAATTCACTTCATGCTGTCGTACATATAAGGTCTACTCAAGAAGCTAAAACAAGAACTGTTCAGCAAGCGCCGGACATTTTCGATTTCTTTTTTGGTGATGGACGCGGACAGCAACGTCAGGTACAGTCTCAACCTCGTGTAGGTTTTGGTTCGGGAGTAATCATCTCGAAGGATGGATATATCGTAACGAATAATCATGTGATTGAAGGTGCGGATGAAATCAGTGTGAAACTGAATGATAACCGTGAGTTTAAGGGACGCGTGATTGGTACTGACCCTAGCACCGACCTTGCGCTGGTGAAAATTGAGGGTGATGATTTCCCGACTATTCCGGTAGGAGACTCCGAAGCGTTGAAAGTAGGAGAGTGGGTATTGGCAGTAGGTAACCCGTTCAATTTGAACTCTACTGTAACTGCCGGCATCGTAAGTGCAAAAGCCCGTTCTCTGGGAGTATATAATGGTGGTATAGAATCATTCATCCAGACGGATGCTGCCATCAACCAGGGTAACAGTGGTGGTGCACTGGTAAATGCCAAAGGTGAATTGGTTGGTATCAATTCAGTGCTTTCTTCTCCGACAGGTGCTTATGCAGGATACGGTTTTGCTATCCCGACCAGCATTATGACGAAAGTAATTGCCGACCTGAAACAATACGGAACAGTACAACGTGCATTGCTCGGTATTCGTGGTGGCTCTATCGGTAGCAGTTTGATGGACGACCGTCAACCGATTGACAAATCCGGTAAGACATTGGCAGATAAAGCTAAAGAACTGGGTGTTGTAGAAGGAGTATGGGTTTCTGAAATCGTAGAGAATGGTTCTGCTGCCGGAGCTGATATCAAAGTCGATGACGTAATTATCGGTGTGGATAATAAGAAGTATCCAATATGGCTGACTTGCAGG
>ENA-OQDE01000127-OQDE01000127.1-human-gut-metagenome-genome-assembly--contig:-NODE-127-length-47698-cov-2.821971_pt1 | contig 47698 bp, 53 predicted proteins | sample MGYA00242768_ERZ504595 | MGnify/ENA primary metagenome ERZ504595 (study PRJEB26092, sample SAMD00036307) | human gut metagenome | host: Homo sapiens | study: EMG produced TPA metagenomics assembly of...
CTTCGGGCATCGCAGCCAATGGCGGAAAACCTGTTTACGGAGTGTATAGTACATTTATCCAACGTTCATACGATCAACTTTCGCAAGACCTCTGTATCAATAATAACCCGGCTGTTTTGTTGGTATTCTGGGGAACACTGTCCGGAATGAATGATGTAACTCACCTCTGCTTCTTCGATATTCCGCTCATCAGCAATATTCCTAATATGGTTTATCTGGCACCGACTTGCAAAGAGGAATATCTTGCTATGCTAGAATGGAGTATCCGCCAAAATGAATACCCGGTTGCTATCCGTGTACCGGCAACAGATGTAATTACTTGTGGGGAACCGGTGGAGACTGATTATAGTGTTCTCAATCGCTATAAAGTGACGCATCGTGGATCAAAAGTAGCCATTCTTGCTTTAGGTTCGTTCTATGGATTGGGACAGTCGGTTGCATCACTTCTGAAAGAAAAAGCCAATATTGACGCAACACTCATCAATCCGCGTTACATCACCGGTGTAGACAACGAACTGATGGATGAACTGAAAGCAGATCACGAATTAGTGATTACGTTGGAAGACGGTGTATTGGATGGCGGTTTCGGTGAAAAGATTGCCCGTTATTATGGTGCTACAAACATGAAGTTCTGAACTTTGGAGCTAAAAAAGAATTTGTTGACCGATATGATATACAGGAGTTTCTCCGTGCCAATCATCTGACGGATGAACAGATTGTAGAAGATATCACAGCAGTGATCGGTTAAAATCAAACCCATTCACTATATATTCAGGTAGGTTGATGTATACGGTCTTTAAGGACAGTTGAGTTGCATCAACCTACTTCCATTTTCATTCAAATCAGCCAACTTATTATTTAAATTCATTATATTCACTATTCAGTTCAGTAATTCCCCATTCAGTTCAGCAATCCTTTCCGTTCAAATCAATAATCCTTTCCGATAATTCAACGGGGTCTGTCCCGCATTTCTTTTAAAGAACTTACAAAAACCGGCTGCATCACTAAACCCCAGTTTAGCAGCAATCTCGCCAACCGTAAATTTGGTAGAACTCAATAAAGTACGCGCTTCCATTACTAACAATTCATTAATAAGGCTATTGATAGTCTTACCTGTTCCAAGACGTACAATGCGTGCCAGGTACTGTTCACTAATAGCCAGTTTATCCGCATAAAAGCTCACAAAATGTTCTTCTGAAATTACGGGTAACGAGTGCATGAAATTCTTGCAGAACGTGATCTTTACGACTGATCTCTTTTTTGATAACGGTCTTTCGGGAAAGAAAATCTGCTATATCCAAAAACAGAGAATTGCACGCTGCCTGTATACGCCGGAAAAGGAAATGATGTTCAATATTCATCAGATGCATCAATACTTCCAGCTCCTTATGGATGATTTGAGCTTCATACTCTGTCAACTGAATCGTATATTGCTTATTCCGCCTCATGGTTGCCAACAGGATTGCCGTGATTTGTGTCAGATATGAATCGTCCGTCCGCATAGATTCGGAAAGGGCGAGAGTGATAAATTTAATATCCCGGCTTGAATAAAGATGTTCCGTGAGATAATTTGCTCCGTGAATAAGTAACATATTCGGTTCTATCGCAATAAACTCTCCATTCAGTAGAATTTCCGAACGGCCTTCAAGAACGAATATCATATAAAGCTCCCGATTGAAATAACATTCATTTGCCGGATAACTTCTATCTTTATATTCACTCCGGAAACAGACTACCTCCTCTTTATAATGAGGAAGTTCAGGATGCTCCTTCAATAGTTGCGTATTATCAAATATACGAGATTTTACCATTTACACCTTTATTTTATGACGTAAAAATACGATTTGTTTCGGATATGACAAAAACTGTATGGAATTAGATAATCTATTTCAGAGTAAAAAACAAGACCTTTGCATATCCTTTTCAATACATGAAAAAGGAATCAATAGAAAGAGGTTAAAAAGACATGGAAATGAAAGAGATTTTTAAGAGGTATTTAGTGTTTGTTATCGGACTCTATTTTTTAGCGGCAGGTATCGTGTTGATTATACGCTCGGCATTGGGAACTACTCCCATATCGAGCATCAATTATGTATTAAGCCTGAATAGTCCTTTATCGTTGGGTACTTGCACATTTATCATCAACATGGTGCTTATCCTGGGACAGTTCTGGTTAATCCGAAAGAATAGAACCCGACAGGATATTATTGAAATTCTTCTTCAACTACCGTTCTCTTTTATCTTTTCGGCATTCATTGATTTCAATATGATGCTGACAAGCGAACTGCATCCCGCTAATTATGGTATGTCGATTGCTTTATTACTTACAGGATGCATGGTGCAGTCTATCGGAGTAGTGCTTGAACTGAAACCAAAAGTAGCCATGATGAGCGCAGAAGCATTTGTGAAATATGCATCCCGCCATTATAACAAGGAATTTGGAAAGTTCAAAGTTTATTTTGATATTACTTTGGTTACATTAGCCGTGATTCTCTCGCTGCTGCTGAATCAAGGTATTCAGGGAGTACGAGAAGGATCACTCATTGCCGCTTGTATAACGGGGTATATCGTCAGCTTCCTGAATCAGAAGATAATGACTAGAAAAACCTCCATAGATTACTGCCGGTCTGGAAGTAAGCCCTATATCTATTTAAAATAAACGCCTTATAAAAAGAGTCATATAAAAAGGTCAATATAAGAAAATCACTATAAAAGAAAGTCGCTTCTCTGTTAGAATCTGATTGATTCTTTCAAAGAAGCGACTCTTTATTTTAGATATAATTATACTCGTATTTACTTCTTCTGACTATCTATCTCTTTCAGAAGTTCATCCACAGCCACCTTTAGTTGGGTATCCTCTCCTTTGACTACTGTTTCCGGATTATTGGCAACCTTTACATCCGGTTCCAATTGGGTATTTTCCAAATAACTGCCGTCAGGCAAACGATAACCGACGATAGGAATACCAAAGACCAGTGAAGGATCTTGTAAAGTTTCCCAAGACACACTTGTCATAGTACCCGGAACAGGCATACCGACAAGTTTGCCAATCTTTTGATGTTTATATACCCACGGAGTTCCGTGTGCATTCGAGTAGTTGGCCTCACATTGCAACATAATGGAAGGTTTGTTCCAACGACGGCTCGGCATATCACAGGCTTCACGTCCACGCACTACTTGTGTGAAATACTTCTGACCACTGAACAGTATTTCAATATCTTCATGCAGACGGCCACCACCGTTGAAACGGGTATCAATCACAATGCCTTCGCAGTTGTTATATTTTCCCAGAATGTCCGAGTATACAGTACGGAAGCTATCATCTCCCATCGACTGAATATGAACATATCCCAAACGTCCTTTCGACCATTTTTCAACATCTGCCGCACGTTGTTTTACCCAACGTTTGTATAACAATCCATTCAGTTGCCCGTTGGTGACCGGCATCACCACTTCTTCCCAACGCTCTTTATTTTGTGGATTGTAGATTGAAATCAATGTTTTCTTCCCTGCTTTATTATTCAGCAAGCAGGTTATGTCATTATCGAGAGTTATCTCTTCTCTATTAATCTTTTCAATGATGCAACCAGCCTTTACTTTGGTACGTGAATGATCGAACGGACCTTTTTCTATTATTTCAGCAATCTGCATTCCTTTTCCCTGATAATCCCAGTCGAACAAAAGTCCGAGATTAGAAGTGACATCTCCTTTTCCTTTGGGAGAATAACGTCCTCCGGTATGTGAAACATTCAGCTCACCCAACCACTCACTCAATAATTCTGCAAAGTCATAATTGTTATCAATATGAGGCAAGAACTTACGATAAGCATTAGTCATAGCATCCCAGTCAACCCCGTGCATATTGACATTGTAGAAACGTTTTTGATGCTGTTTGTAGACATGGTCAAACATCGTTTCACGTTCGGCAGCCAAGTCCATTTTCATTTCAGCCTGATAACTGATGGACTTCAAAGCATCCGACTTGGCATCCATCTTTTGCATAATCCGGCTTCCCAACAAAAAAATATCTCCTTTTTTGTCCAGCATCAACGATGCCCAACCGGTATTGAGTTTGTGCAGACGCTTCGTATCTTTTTCACGGAGATTCATTTTCCAAAGGTCATATCCACCTTCGAACGCAGAGAAATAGTAAAGATCTTCCCCATCTTTTGAAGTATGGCACTACCCAAGTCGGATGAATTGGGAGTCAGACGTACGATACGGTCTTCAATGCCGTTCAGCTCGACAAGTATCTCTTTTTGATCTGCCTTATCATCAGCAGACTCATCCTGATTACTGTCTTTGCTGCTATCTACTTTGCTCTTTTCCTTGTCGGCCTTGCTTTTATCAGTCTTTCCCTTGTTAGCATTTCCTTTATCTGCTTTTTCCGCCTTAGACTTCTTTCCGTCTTTCGTCTTCTCATCGTCTTTCTCCTTTGCCTTCTTCTGTTCCTTTTCAAATTCCTTGAGTAATTCGAAATCTTCCTTACTCAAACGGTAACGATCATAAGCATCCTGATTGAGAAACACCAACATCACATCTTGCTGCGATCCCCAGGAAGCGTGCGCACGCATACCATAGCGTTCGGTTTGGAAAAGAATAGCATTCCCATCGAGTACCCAACGCGGAGCACCACTGATATATCCACTATTTGTCAGATTAGTAATTGCCCCTCCTGTGCGCTGACAATGCCTACATCCGAATAAGGATCGTGACGGTTGCCTATAAATTCAAGAGTGAACCATTTACCATCAGGCGACCATTCGTAATCGAATCCTCCTCCGGTGTTATACCATGTAGAACCATCCGTTACCTGACGTACCTTTTTTGTTTTCAAATTGAGTACCATCAAACGATTACGGTCTTCGATAAAAGCCAATTCTTTACCGTCCGGTGAATATTGCGGATAAGTACGTTCTACCGTTTTAGACGGTAATAATACTTCCTCTTCAATAAGAGTGGCATTAGGGAAATTCGGGTCTTGCTTACGACTTATTTTGGCGGTATAAAGTTGCCAGTTACCGGTTCGCTCGCTGGCATAAACCAGTGTCCGGTTGTCCGGAGCAAAAGAAACGGCAGCTTCTTTTGCCGGAGTATTTGTGATTTGCTTGGTGGTAGCATAATCAGTTGAAGTCACGAACACATCACCACGTACAATAAAAGCAATTTGTTTACCGTCCGGAGATACAGAAGCGGAAGTTGCTCCCTGTGAGAATTTAAGTGTAGCAAGCTGCTGCTCATCATCACGGACCAGTTCTACTTTTACTTTTTCCGGACGTGCACCAGACTTCTGTGTGTATAACTCACCATCATAGGTATAACATAAGGTACCTTTATCGCTGACAGACAAAAAACGTACCGGGTGAGTTTTGAAGTAGTCACAGCTTTCACTTCCTGTGGAGTAGTCAAAGAGAAGTATACACATTGAAGGAACCTCCATCACGCTCACTTAAAAAATAGACAGCATTACCATCAGGTGCATACACAGGATTACGGTCCTCTCCTCCCCGGTTTGTCAGGTTCGTATGTTTTCCCGTTTGGGTATTATATAACCAGATATCTCTCGTAATGGAAGAAGTATGATGCTTTCTCCATTCATCCTCAAACCCTTTACGATCCTGATAAAGAAAGTTCTTCCCTGTTTTATCAAAACAGACCAGTTCGGCAGGAGTGCCCAGCACTTGCTCGGTACGTCCGCGGCAACAGGAACTTTATATAATTCCGTCATTGCTCCTGTAGGAAACAGGGCAGTGCTTGCCGGATCCTGTATAGAAGCAGAGAAAAAGACATACTTTCCATCCGGAGTAAAAGCCGACGGTATTTCTGATGCAGAATGGTAGGTCAACCGCCGGGCGGCACCTCCGTCAGCAGGCATAATGAATAAGTCAAAATTTCCATTCCGGTCACTGGCAAACGCAATTTGCTTGCCATCGGGCGACCAAACTGGATTGGCTTCATAAGAGGTTTGTGTGGTGAGTTGAACAGCTGTTCCTCCTTGTGCAGGGACTTTATAAATGTCACCCTTGTAACAAAAAACAATTTCTGATCCATCCGGTGATATACGTGCATCACGCATCCACAAAGGAGTAATTGCATAGCTGGATAATGCTGATAGTACCAGCGCTAAAGAAGTTATTAGTTTCCTCATATCAAATTATTATAAATTTATTCCGATAAATCGGTTTGAATTAGTTTTCCCGTGTAATTATAAAATGTGCTGTCACCAAAGTCCTTGTAAAAGAAGGCATATTTATCCACTCCCGTACAATGACAAACGCCAATCTGTCGGGGAAGATATTCCTGTAAATAATCTGCAATGACCTGATATTTTTGTTTTTCCGCATTATGGATATGAAAACCTCCCAGAAGTAACTTACAAGGAGATTCGGGAAAGGCAGCCTGAACCGTACGCAAAATATTGGTTATTCCCCGATGAGAACAGGCACTTAATACGGAAAATCCTTCTGGTTCCACCAATACCACCGCCAATTCATCCTGAAAAGTATCCGGTATTTTGCATCCATCTTCTTGCTGAACCCAAAAACGTTCAAAATGGGTATCTGCCTGATTTATAATATCAATAGAGGGAAAAAGGAAAACTCCGGGAAGCAGTTCGGTCTGCTTTGTAATAAAGCGGAAACGGGAACGATCGAGGTTTTGTGTATGCATCATCCCGTTCTCACGTTCATCCTTGAATTTAGGAGAAAAAACCTCACGCTTACAGACAACGGTTGCCTGCGTATTCAATTCCAAAAAATAACGTAGTCCGCCCGTATGATCGCTATGACCATGAGATAATATCAAATAATCGACTTTTTGCAAGTCAATATGCAACAAGCGGGCGTTACGGATAAACAAGTCGGATGCTCCCGTATCGAAAAGTAACCGATGTCCCGATGTCTCAATATAAAGAGAAAGACCATGCTCTGCCTGCAATTTACGTCCATAGACACAATTCTCCACAAGAGTCGTTATTTTATAGCCCATGACACTTAGTTAGTTATCAAACGAATTATACAAAATAAAAAGTTCTGCCACAAAATTATAATAATTCTGTGGCAGAACAAGCAATCCAGTCAATTAAGTAATCGTAAAAAGGGGAAAAAGGTGAGGGTAGTGAGGGAGGAATTGCAACCTTTTATTTTTATATTTTATTTTTTCCTATCTATATTTTCTCTAAAAAAAAACACGAATGTTAGAAATCCTCCCTCACTACCCTCACCTTTTCCCCTCTTCTTATAAAAAAGACGGCGGAAAATCTGGAAAACATAACCGTCTTTTCCAGATTTCCCGTCAGGTTTTAAAAGTTAAGTTCAAAACTATATCTCAAATATTCGAACAAATCCATTTATCATATTCTTTATGAATATCTTTAATATGGAAAACAAACAGTTACACCATCTTTCCCATATTATATGCTTCCTGCATGTAGGGAGTATCTTTAATCTCTCCTACTTTCCATGCACCGATTCCATAGACCGTCCCTTTTTCCTGTGGTCCTTCCAAGCAATCGAGGAAGCCACGGAAGCCGTCGATAGTACGCTCCATCATTGCTTTATCGTTTTCTGCTGCCGCAATAATGAAATAAAATTCCTTATTGGTTATTTCCGTATAACGTGCGCAACAGCGGTCAATCATTATCTTCATCTGCCGCACATGGTGTAAAAATAGACCGGGGTTGCCATTACAATCACATCGGCAGCAATCATCTTCTCCACGATTTCCGCTGCATCATCCTTCTGCGGACAAGGTTTACCATACATACTACAAACACTGCATCCCGTACAAGGATGAACCGTTTTGTCTTTCAGAAAAATCTTCTCTACTTCATTGCCCGCCTCGATAGCACCTTTCATAAATTCATCACAAAGCAAATCCGAATTACCACCTTTACGTGGACTGGACGAAATTATCAAAACTTTTTTAGCCATAACTTTCTTTTATTACTTTCATCTTTCAGAATTAATCAGTCTTTTCACTCTGCAAAAATAGACAATTTATAACATAGCGAATGTATATAAATTACAGAGAAATATACCCAGATTACAGATTCAAACATAACAAAAGATTTTTTCTACCAATATTTAATTTATATCTTTGTCCACAATACGAACAACATGATACAATGAAAAAAATACAACTGACCGACACACATAAAGAAAAGCTGTTTCAAATCCCCCTTTTCCGGAATTTGCCCTTAAACATTAAAGAATCCCTATTGGAGAAACTAGATTTCGTAGTCTATATAGCAAACAAGAAAGAGATAGTTGTTACGCAGGGAACGCCTTGCAACAAACTGTATGTGTTGTTGGAAGGGAAATTGCGCACGGATATTATCGACGGACTGGGAAATGAAGTGATGATTGAATATATCATTGCGCCACGCACTTTTGCCACTCCACATCTTTTTAGCTCGGACAACACATTGCCGGCTACTTTCACTGCCCTTGAGGACAGTGTGATACTTATGGCAACAAAGGATTCTACCTTTAAAGTTATCAGCCAGGACCCGCAAGTATTGCACAATTTTCTCTGCATTGCAGGCAATTGCAATATCTGTACCGTATCACGTCTGAAACCACTCTCCCGCAAGACTGTCCGGGAAAGATTTATCGTTTATCTGTTCGAGCACAAGAAGAAAGATTCCCTGATAGTGGAGATTACACATACGCAATCCCAACTTGCCGAATACCTGAATGTATCACGTCCCGCCTTATCGAAAGAAATTAATAAGATTATCAAGGAAGGGCTTATCACTATGGAAGGGAAACGGGTGGAAATTTTGAATAAGGCCGCTTTAGAGAAATTCATATAATAAAGAAACAGGGGCAGGGTTGAAACTAAGGAATAATTTAGCTCTTATATCGAAAACAAGTTAAATATATAAATGAGCCGAAGAGAAATAAAACTGTTTTTGCTATATTTGCAATCAGAAAGAAAAGCAAAAAAATATGACAGATGAACAATTAGGGCAAATGAAGCTTATCTTCAATTACAACGATGTATTCTACAGCTTCTTCTATGATGACCTCAGCGGCTGCGTACATCGCTCCCGCGAATATGCCATCAATTACGTCTATTCGGGTGAGATGATTCTCGACAATGGCAATGAGCAAATTCATGTCGGAAAAGGCGAATGCGTCTTCATACCGCGCGACCATCACATTACGATGTACAAGAAGACGAAAGATGGTGAACGCTACTGCGGTATCTTCCTGATGTTCACACGTCGTTTCTTACGTGAAATGTACGGTAAGTTGGAACAACGTAAAGTACCGACCAATACCGCGAAACTCAATTCCGGAGTGATAAAACTTCCGAAAACGGCCGAACTCGCCAGTCTGTTCGCTTCGATGACGCCCTACTTCGATCCGAAGGTGAAACCTGCGGATGACCTGATGCAACTGAAATTGCAGGAAGGTCTGCTCGCATTATTACATATCGACAAAAAGTTCGCGCCGACGCTTTTCGACTTCAATGAACCGTGGAAAATAGATATTCTGGAATTTATGAACGAGAACTACATGTACGAGCTCACGATGGAAGAGATGGCACACTACACGGGACGCAGCCTTGCCACATTCAAACGGGATTTCAAGAAAATCAGCGACCTCACTCCCGAAAAATGGCTTATCCGTAAACGACTCGAAGTAGCTTACGCCCTGATGAAAGAGGGCGGCAAAAAGGTCGTGGATGTTTATGCCGAAGTCGGTTTCAAGAACCCGTCTCACTTCTCAACCGCCTTCAAAAAACAGTACGGTATGCCGCCGACCGCCACATTCGTGTAAATCGGAGCAAAATATATTGAGTTTTTTAATTAAATTATTTAAGCCTCACTGCGACATCGCAGTGAGGCTTTCACATCAACTTACAGCTTGTTCCTTACAGTAACCTTACGGTAAGGGCAGCCCTGATAATTTACCGGAAAATATAGAGCATACAATCTTCATAGCAATGTGTATGCTGATGCCATATTGTCCACCGCCAAACTTGATTATCATAAATTCAGAACTACTTTTCCAGCCATTTGCATGGAGCTTTTAAGAAAATAGATAGTTGAGCTTTTGAGTAACTCCTTTTGAGCCCGACAATAATGTGCCGCTTATTTTATAGCCGTACCTTTGCAATATGAAATAGAACAATAACCATTTAAATAATAGAATGATGAGAACAGCGAATTTTAAATCCGCAGCTATCGCAGCCTTGTTAAGTATGGGGTTGCTTACCGGCTGCACGAACGGTATTACAAATCAAAAAACAAGTAATCATATGGACACATTGAATCTTACACAGGAATGGGACAAAAAGTTCCCACAGAGCAACAAGGTTAATCATCGTAAAGTAACCTTCAAAAACCGCTATGGCATCACACTTGCCGCCGACTTGTACGAACCCAAGAATATCGAAAGTAAAGTCCCTGCCATTGCCGTTAGCGGCCCTTTCGGGGCTGTGAAGGAACAGTCATCGGGACTTTATGCGCAGACAATGGCCGAACGCGGATTCCTCACCCTTGCGTTCGACCCCTCTTATACGGGCGAGAGCGGTGGCGAACCCCGTAATGTGGCATCGCCCGACATCAACACCGAAGATTTTAGCGCGGCAGTGGATTTCCTGATTGCACACCCCAATGTAGATGCCAAACGCATCGGTATCATCGGCATCTGCGGATTCGGTGGTATGGGACTGAATGCCGCGGCAATGGACACGCGCATCAAAGCAACAGTAGCTTCTACAATGTACGATATGAGCCGCGTGAATGCCAACGGCTATTTCGATGCCGAGGACAGTGCCGAAGTACGCCGCAACAAACGCGAGGCGATGAATGCTATCCGGACCCGTGATGCACAGAACGGCACGGCCACTCCCGGTACGCCCGGTCTGCCCACTAGCATCAAGGGCGACGAGCCGCAATTCGTCAAAGACTACTTCGATTATTACAAGACTGAACGTGCTTTTCACGCCCGTGCCATCAATTCTAATGGTGCATGGAACCCCACGATGCTCTTTCGTTCATCAATATGCCATTGTTAACCTATATCCACGAGATTGATAATGCTGTATTGCTCATTCACGGCGAAAATGCCCATTCGCGTTATTTCAGCGAGGATGCCTTCAAACGCCTCAAGGGCAACAACAAGGAGTTACTAATCGTTCCGACGCCAACCACACCGACCTTTACGACCGGAAGATTCCGTTTGACAAACTGGAAGCATTTTTCAAGTCAAACCTCAAATAAAATAAAAACATGAGTATATCAACTAAAAATAAGCATAACCACTTGTTGATGTTCATCCTCACACTCGGAGTATTCGGAATATTGAATACTGAAATGGGAGTAGTGGGCATCATCCCCATCATTGCCGAAACCTTCGGTGTTACGGTGCCGGATGCGGGTTGGACGGTCAGCCTCTTTGCGCTGATCATTGCCTTCTCTGCTCCCGTCGTACCGTTACTTTTTTCACGGGTAAACCGTAAAACGGTCATGGTGCTCGCCTTGTCCGTGTTCGTGATTTCCAACCTCGTTTCGGTCTTCACGACGAACTTTACCGTACTGTTGATAACCCGTGCGATTCCGGCATTCTTTCATCCGCTCTATGTATCCATCGCTTTCTCAACCGCAGCCTCTTCCGTTAGTCGGGAGGATGCTCCGAAAGCCGTTTCCAAAATCTTTGCCGGAGTATCGGCAGGAATGGTGCTCGGAGTGCCCGTGACGAGCTACATCGCCAGTGAATTTTCATTCTCTGCAGCAATGGTATTTTTTACCGTTGTTAATACATTTGTACTGCTCGCCACTATTTTCCTCATACCGTCCATGCCCGTTAAGGAACGGTTATCGTATGGCACACAACTCAGCGTTTTGAAAAAGCCCGTATTGTGGAACTCCTTCCTTGCGGCATTACTGATGAATGCAGCCATGTTCGGATTTTACAGCTACTTGTCCGATTACCTGATAACGGTTACAGATGTCTCCTTCAAGGTAATCAGCCTTCTGCTGTTTGTTTACGGCATGGCAAATATCGTCGGAAATATCGCAGCCGGAAAGTTGTTGGCACAACATCCTTTCGCCACGTTGAAATACGTACCTGCCATCATGGCGATACTTTATCTCGTACTTTACGGACTAGGGAAACTGACCATACCAACGTCAATCGTCATTCTGATATTGGGAATATTCGCAGGTATTGCAAATAACGGGAATCAATTCATGGTATCTACGTCGGCAACCGAAGCACCCGATTTTGCCAACGGATTGTTCCTGACCGCCGCAAATCTCGGAACAGCGTTGGGAGCGGCAATATGTGGCATGTTCATAACTGTATGGGGAACACAATCATCTCCGTTGGGAGCTGTGGCATTCCTGCTTGTCGGAGTGGCAAGCATTATTATCAGGAATAGCTTAATGAGCCGCAATAAACACATAATGGCAGTGACAATATGAAGAAAACAGAACGACCAATAATCACTTTCCCGAATGGACAAACTGTTTGTCCGTTGGGACAAGGCACATGGAAAATGGGACAATCCGCCGCACGGCGGCATGAAGAAATACGGGCATTACAACATGGCATCGAGCTGGGAATGAACCTTGTCGATACTGCCGAGATGTACGACAACGAGGAACTGGTAGGCGAAGCTGTCCGCGACTGTAGAGAGAAAGTGCTTCTCGTGAGCAAAGTTTTACCGAGTAATGCAAGCTATCGTGGAACGAAACTCGCCTGTGAACGAAGTTTGCTGAAGCTCGGAACGGAGTATATCGACCTCTACCTGTTGCACTGGAAAGGACGCCATCCTTATGAAGAAACCGTTCGGGCGATGACCGAATTGCAACAAGAGGGAAAAATCCGTTTATGGGGTGTCAGTAATATGGACACAGCCGACATGGAACGTATTGTTTCACTGTCCGGTGGAAGCGGCTGCGCCACCGATCAGGTACTCTATAACCTCGGCGACCGGGGCATAGAGTTCGACCTCATGCCGTGGTGCGCTGCCCGTAGAATGCCACTTATGGCTTATTCGCCCATCGGAGAAGGACGACTTCTGCACCACCATACATTGGTGGAAATCGCCCGGCGACACGATGTATCGCCTGCACAAATCGCATTGTCGTGGACGATGCGTCAGCTCGGTATCATTGCCATACCCAAAGCCGGTAATGTAACCCATGTGGAAGATAATTTCCGAAGCCTTTCCATTCATCTGACAGAGGAAGATTTGCATGATTTGGATACCGCGTTCCCGCACCGGCACGGAAAATACCATTGGCAGGTTGGTAATAACATGAAATGCTATAAATTATGAACTATAATAAGAAAAATGAATAAAGTCATAGATAGTATGCTGGCACATCGTTCCATCCGTTCATACACCGACAGAACGGTAAGTGATGAAGATTTAAACTCCATCATCCGTGCCGTACAAGCCGCACCGAACTGGGTAAACCTGCAACTCGTTTCCATAATTGCAGTAAAGAATACCGACCATAGAAGACGTTTAGCCGAATTATGCGGAAATCAGGTACACATTGCCGAAGCTCCCGTATTCCTCGTGTTCTGTACTGATTACCATAGGGTGGCTCTTGCCTGCCATAAGAAAGAGCAAACGCTCGATGAAGTAATGCAGGACATTGACACATTGCTCGTGGGAGCTCATGAAGTCGGTATCGCTCTCGAAGCGGCTGTCGTGGCTGCCGAATCATTGGGATTGGGAACAGTCCCTATTGGAGATGTACGTAAAAATGCGCTGGAAATTGTCCATGAATTGCAACTTCCGGAATATGTCTTTCCTATGTTGGGATTATGTATCGGCTACCCCGCAGAAGAACCGGGATTAAAGCCTCGTTTTCCACAACAGGCTGTCTTTTTCGAAGAGACATATAAGACTGATTTAAAAGATAAACTCGCTGAATATGACGTTATCTACGCCCATTATCTTAAAGAACGTCCATGGAATAATCGTGTAGGCAACTGGACAGACCTGGCAGCTGATTTCTACCGACATCCGTTTCATTACAAAGGAGTTGCGGATGCCTTAAGTCAACAGGGATTTACCTCGGCTAAAAGCAGATATTCGGTATAGAGATCAAAGTCCTAAAATCCCGGTCAACATAAGTCAACCGGGATTCTCATCATTCTGTTTATTTCTCTACCATTTAGTGAAAAATACTTTCGGATTGATATTCAACGATACCCATCCCCAATCCTGCCAGCTTTTATGATTGCCGGTTTTCACAGCGTCCATCGTCTTCGTACCACGCATAAAAGAATATCCGGCAGAGAGTTTCACATCTTTCATGATCGACCAGTTTATCTGATAATCGACTTCCGAACCTAAATATTTCTTCAAGTCCTGAACCTTTACAGCTGTACAAAAATAATGGTAATTAAGTTCCATATCTACCTTGCCAGATAGACGGAAACGACCTCCGATACGAGCATCCATCAATCCCGGTGCATAACCGTTTGCAAATGTAGAAGCATAAAAATAATCCATTGCTCCATAGAATTTATGATGGGTCCCATAAAGAGGATCAAAAGCCTTATACTTACCGCCATTTCCTTTATCACCGCTTAAATAATCAAAACTAGCCACGGCTCCCCATGTCTGATTAAACGTATAGGCGGCTTGTATGCTACCCATCAAAGCTGAAACTTTCTCCGCAGCTTTATTCTTACCCATCTGATAGTAGAAAGCACCATCCAGATTCCAGTTACTATTCTTATAAGTGAGGTAAGTACCATTGTTTGTAAATAGCGGGTATGAGAATCATCCGTGGCTTTATCACCCGTTTCCAATCCCAGATTCATAAACAACAAAGAAGCTCCGAACGGAACATTATCCGCTTTATAATGATACCAGACGGTTTGCATATTCTTATAAGGCTGTCCGGTAGAAGAATCATAGTAAGTACCTCCACTTGTTCTATTGTCATTATTCTGGTTAAAAGCAAGAATCAGATGGACTTCATTATTTTTGTTGGCATATCCCAGCTTCAATGCATCGTGGTAACGGCCCGCTACATTCCAATCCAGTCCTCCCAAAATACGTTCATCATCATAAATCAATGACTGACGTCCCAGTTGAGCAAAGAACCCTTCATCAAAGTTCAGTTTCGCCCAAGCCTCATTCAACATAAAGCGCCCGTTCTTCTCAATCTGCGGGTCTTGTCCCCAAACACCGACATGCTGTGCCGACATCTTTAGTTCCAGATCCGAACGTTTATAATCCATCGAGAGGCGTGCACGGTTATTGATGAAAGATGTAGGAGCTACCCCTTCATCCCGTGGAGTCAATGCACCATTCCGATACTCCGCACGAGGTCTAATTTGCATAGACATCGTAAATTCATTCTCTTTCTCCGTGTTTTGTGTATATGCCATGCTTGGCAATAGCATAAGCAAGAATGACCAATAAGGTGTTTTCATTGATATTGAAGTTTAAGTGATTCGATATTTCAATTTAAATTATAAGTATGCACACTGACTCCTTGCGCGGCCGGAAGGTAATTGATTCCATACCAGCACATTTGCAACAGGACAAATGATACTAACAGAATAATCAACGCAGGACGTGCCTTCAATGGCTTGCCCAATCTGAAATGGATATACACCAGATAAGCGAACCAGGTAGCTGCCGCCCAAGTCTCTTTCGGGTCCCAAGCCCAGTAATGTCCCCAGGCTTCTTTTGCCAGATAGCTCCGGTAAGCATACCTAATGTCATAAATGCCAGACCTACATAGGTGAGGTTGTCACACAAATCCATTTCTTTCCGTTCAATCTCCTTCTTTTTGAACCAAAGCAGATAGACGGCCATCACCGTCGCCGCTCCCAACATAGCATAAGCAAACATATACACAATGACATGAGGGGCAAACCACGGGCTTTGCAAAGCAGGCATCAACGTCTTATTATGAATCTCCGGTTTGAAGATATTGATACAAATAAAGACCAATGAAAGGATGCAACTGAAACTTAAAATCCATTTATACTTCCAGCGTGCATAGGTTATCAATCCCGCCAACGGAAGGAAGAAAGAATACCACAGCCGTGTCTCTCCCATTGTCCGCATCGGAGGACGTTCTAATGAAATCCACATTCCGATAATGAAACTGAAGAAAATAGCCAGACCTAAGAAAGTAAATCCATAAGCCCATCCCGTTTTTGTACCTTTCCAGGCAGCAAAAGCTCCCAAAGCCCAACAAACCAGTGCGGCTATTGCAAATAGTATAAAGTATTCCCAACTCATGCTTTGTCCTCCTCTTTCCTCTTTTGTGCGCTGACAAACAGACAGATGCTCCTGCCATCATCATTATTATTCCTGTGTAAACAACCGGCAACCACGGATCGCGAACCAACTCGAAGACACTGATATCGCTCCATCGTCCCTTTGTTTCATCGTAACTAAGTTGATAAATTTTCCAACCTTCTATCTCCATCGGGCGGTTCACTTCAATGGTTCCTCCCGTGATCGTTCCTTCTTGTGTGTAAATCTTCACTTCCGATACAAATCGCTGCGGTTCCCGTTCCGGCATTACAATACTGGTTAAAGAATCCAGCCGGATTGCCTTATAGGGAAAAAGAAAACTACCGCAACTTACCCATCCCTCTTTGGTTGTTTGATTCTTCTGATTGACTGCTTTCAGATAGACAGCATAAGTCGCTCCCATCGAATGAAATTCAGTAAACTTCAAAGTATCTTCGGTAGCCACAGAAGCAGCCATCGGAATAGATTGCTCAATAGTTAGCTGCCAGTCCTGCAAGCTGCCATTTGTCACTCCCTCTTCCAACAATACATGTACAGGAGATTTTTCGGGAAGCGTACGGCCGGTTTCATTATCAATCAACATCAGTTTCGGAGGATATTCGTCGATAGTGAAATCCTTCAGTTCGATAGCCAGCGGAAGTTCAATCAGTTGACCTTTATCATCGTAGCCCGCCATTCGGCACTTCCCATCCGGGTTGTCATTTTCAACCTTTGCATATCGGCATTTCCCAAAGTGGCTGTTATCAGTGCAATAAACAATCCGATATGATTCAGTAGGAAAGAAATCCTGCTGATCTTCAAAGAGAAACCGGTGCGAAGGATTGTCAGCCCCAAGGCGGTGACCATCCAAAAGTAGAGCAGGACAAAAGGCCAGGAAGAAATCATCTGCGAAAATCCCAGCAGATCAGCCGGAGCATGACCGGAAGGAGCCTGCCGGATCAGTCCCATCACTACCGTCATGCCGACCACCCACAATAGAGACGAGACAGCAGCGGAATAATGACTCAACCATCCGAATAAATAGACACGTTTGCGAAGAAGGTGCATGGCTACCAAAGCAATGATATAAACCACTAACACAATCACATTGACCGGACAGGCAAACAGGTCCCAATGTATGGCTCCCACTGTCATTTGCAGCAATAGCCCTATCACCAGTAATCCTGCGCCAATCACCAGCCCTTCTTTATAACTCCATGGTTTGCTCCACATATATAAATTCTCTTATTTCTGTGCCAGACGGCCGTTTTCTTTCGCTTTCTCCAACCATGCCGGAACAGTTGTTTTCAGGAATTTCTCCTTAGCCGCTCTTTCAGCATCCATATCCAAGCCGATATATTCCTGTGCTTTTGCCTTTGTTGAAATGTCCGGCATCGGAACATCTCCCGTATATCCATTCTTTGCCAATACTTTGGATACAGCCAGACGGGCTTGCATGGCACGATCCAATCCATGAGAAAGAATTCTCTGAATTTCCTGCGGTGCGTGGAAAGAACCTCCGTGTGAAGCTACTCCGAAATCCCAACGCCATTGTGCCTGACGAATCAGTGCGAGCACATCTTTCATCTGTGTTTCTGTAGCACCCTTGTCCCAGGCAAATTTAGCTTCGATATGTGCTTTTGCCAATTCCTGTTCCAGACGGTTACGGATTTCATTCGCTTTACGTTGGCGTTCGTACACATTATTACGTAAAGTCTCTTCACTTTCGCGGTGACAAACCTGACAGGTGCGGTCAATCATAGCCAACGGGCTTTGGATATGGTGATCGCTGAATTTCACACCACCTTCACTCTTATACGGCATGTGGCAATCGGCACAAGAGACACCTCTCTGTCCGTGGATACCCATCTGACAAATCTCATAGTCAGGATGCTGTGCTTTCAGAATCGGAGTACGGCTCAATTTATGAATATAATCATAAAACCGGCCTCATCATAATAAGCTCCATATCTTCTACCGTAAAACCTTTGTCCCAGGGGAAAGTCAGGTATTTACCATCCCCTTTGAAATAATATTCCACATGACATTGTGCACATACCAATGAACGCATCTCCTGCGGAGTAGCTTTAGTGATGTCTTTACCCTGACGTTGGAAAGCCTCTATCAAAGCGGGACGACTGATATGAAGATTCATTGTTTCGGGATCATGACAATCGGAGCATCCGATAGGATTCACAATTTCGGCGCCCATAGCCCCCCATTTATTGTTATAGAAAGAATCGACACCCAATGCCTCCATCATACGGGGAACATCCGGACTCTTACAAGTCCAGCAGGTAGACGGTTGAGGACCTTCGGTCGGGCTCATGGGCGAACCGGTACGCAAAGATGCCGTAATATCCTCAATGGCATGCATGTGTCCCCGTGGAGTGGAATAATCTTTTGAGAAAGCATATCCCGCCCATAGAATCACCATTTCAGGACGTTTTTCCAAAGCATCTACAGCAATATTTCCATTAAATTCACTCTCAAAGTCAGTCTTTGCAGTCTCCGTCCAAGTCTGGTATTCACGGGGAAAGTCATCCTTAAACAGTTCATTTCGTGCTTCAATCCCTTTGATAACGTTTTTACGGTTATTGAAAATGCTGGCAACTTCCGCCCTCCGTTCCATCAACGCAGAAACGCATAATCCCAAAACAAATACAACGACCATTGAACCTCCGAACAACAGCCATCCTTGCCATGATTTTAATTTCTTTTCCATTGTATATCGGTTTTATTATTTTATTACGTATTTCATTTCTTATTTATCTTTCTGATTCACCATCTTCCAAAGCCATTCGGGAACAGGCGATTCCGGAAGAGGAACAATCGCTCCCGGAGTACCGGACAGGGAATTCTTTCCACCATGAGGAACATCACGATGGCAATCCCAGCAAGCCTTCCCCTCTCCTACCTGTGACATCATATAATCAATCTTCCCCGTCTTCACAAATTCCGTATTGAGTTGTGTATGACAGCGGATGCAATTATTCATAATCACTTCGGAACTGGCTTCATGAGCCTGAATGACCTGCGGCTCGCTTTTGGTAAGAAATGCAGCCACGTGTTTCATACCGTCCATACCTTTAAAGGTCCATTTCTTCACAGCATTTTCATGCGGCACATGACAATCATTGCAAGTGGCATTCCGGGCATGTGAACTATGGAACCAGGTTGCATAGTAAGGAGTCATAATGTGACAATTCACGCATGCAGCCGGGTCATCTCCAAGATAGGTATGCGCCCGGAGCATATACATAAACAGTGCTCCTCCACCCACAATAACACCGCCAATGATGACAGCCGCTACCTTCCATTTATAAGAAGGAAAGAGTCGATTTATTATTGGAAACTTCATCATACGAAAAAGTATTTTTCACAAAAGTAAAGGATTGGAAACAAAAAAGGTGTAATAGATATTACACCTTTCGAAAGAAAAAATACTCATTACGTAAAAAAACAGAATGGGAATGTGTCAAACGTCCCTTTTTGACCTCACCTCATTCTTTCTCTATGTATTGTCTTATTCATCATGGTGATGGTCTTCGTCTTCCACCTCATTACTTAATTTGATATTGCGTGCGATATAAGATTCGTTACCTGCGGCATCCGTGCAATAAACCATCAAATGATAATCTCCTGCAGTAGCATTGGCCGGTATTACAATATCGTGATGATGAATATGGGCGGTTTTCTGTCCGGACACATCGTAGGATCTGTTGAAACTAAAATCTACTGTTTCCTGTGCAGCTCTGCTATTACCTCCGTGTGAATGGTGGTCGAAATTACTATGAATTTCAATCTTATAGGATTTCAGCATGACATCATCCGACAAATCCATTTCAAAATGAACCCCATGTTCGTTTCCTATCTCCAAAGCCTGACCTTCTTCCGGTTCGTGAAGTTCAATCAGAGGTTTGGTCGTATCGCTGGAGTCATCATTATCACAAGAGGAAAACATGAAAGTAACTGTTGCCAAAAGGCTAATCATTGGGAGATAAAATTTATTTTTCATTTCAGTAATTTTTTAAATGGAACTTTGATTAATATCTGGAAGTTACGTCCCGGTTCGGGGATTTCAACTTTCCTGTAAAAACTAAGATGATTGTAATATCGGGTATCGAATATATTCCGGGCGGTCAGGGTTATTTCAATCTCATTGTTTCCACCTATCGGAATATTCAATGAACCACCCAGATGAAAGAGATTTGCTCCGGCTGTACGGTCTTCGTTACGGTCCACTCTATTTTGCCGGGCAATGCTCTGCCATTCTGCATACAACATATACCGATTCTTTTGCCAGGTTAATGTATTGCGCATAACAGGAGGTGGCGAGAAACTCAATGGAATATGTTCATCACAATTATAGGTGTAAACGTATTCAGCGGAAATCCGATAATTGAAGTTGCGTAGAAAATCAACATCTACGGTAGCTTCAGTTCCTGCAAATAGCGCTTCTGCTCCGGTATAGCGATAGATTTGTCCGGCATGAGGCAATACAGACCACTCTCCGGTAGGACGCAGAAAGATGTAATTGCTGAACCAACTGACAAATGGAGAGACGGAGAAAGAAATTCCCCGGTACTTCAGATGATAAGAAGCGTCCAGTTGCCAGCCTTGTTCGGACTTTAGGTTTGCATCTCCCTGTTCATGGCGGAAAGTGCCGTGATGTACACCGTTGGCAGCCAACTCATTCGCACCGGGCAGGCGGAAACTACGCCCGATATTCACCTTTACCAGATGTTTGTCGGAGGGAGTCCATACCAATCCCAGAGAAAGAGAATAATCACCGTAGTGCTTATTCACAGAGTGACTGTTCCACTTGTAGAAGTCTATCTGTTCCGGATCATAGCCCTGTTTCCGAAGATAATCGGCAAGGTAAGTATCTTCATGCGAAGAGATATTCATATATCCGTAGTCATATCGCACTCCTCCGCTGACTGAAAACACATTGTTGGGTCTGTATGTCGTAAGCCAAAGCATTCCGGTAGTGGAACGGCGATATTCAGGCAGTAAAAACGAATAGCCGGAAATGTCGTTCCGTTGATGTTGTCCATCCCACCCCAATGTATGTTCCCACGAAGAAGAACCAATAAAACGAGCTTTCACCGAAGCACTGAAAGTGTTCAGATTAAAAGCAAGTTCCTTGTCGGGGTCTTTCTCCGGTGCGGGTTGCGAACCATAGTGAGTATGGAAAGCACTCCACTCTTCACGGTGATTGTTCTGGAAACCTAAATCGCCTGACAAGATCAGTTTCTCCCATGCATATTGCTGGTGGGTGGTCACTTTCAGGTGATTCACTTTACTGAATGGCAATTCAATATTACGGCTGTCTCCATCATCTTCCACACGTGACGCATCGGGTATGCCATGTGCCCCCGGAAAGAATCCCGTCTTTTGATATACATTACTCACAGCATAATTCGCTTTATAGGCTCTTCGTTGATATTGGGTAAAAAGTCCGATATTGCGTTCAATGCCTGCTGTATTCTTGAGTTTACGCCCATATATGGGAATTCTTTGTGTCAGGTAGACAATAGAATCCGTCGGAATACGATAGTCACCGAAATGTTGTTCCGAATAACGAATATGGGAGTACCAGGCATTCTTCCTGATTCCCAGCATCAGTGATCCTCCGATGGTTCCATTGACTGATTTACCCAGCAGTGTGACATCTCCGAATACACGATTATCAGCAGGAACAGCCGACGGAACAACATCAATCACTCCTCCCATTGCATCACTGCCATAGAGCAGTGAGGAGGGTCCTTTCAATACATTGACTGCTCCGATATTGAAAGCATCCAGTTCTAGTCCGTGATCGGCTCCCCATTGTTGTCCTTCCTGTTTGATTCCGTTTTCCAATACAGCAATCCGGTTGAATCCCATTCCGCGAATCATCGGTTTGGAGAAGCCCGAACCAATATCCATTGCCTGTACTCCGGGAATATTCTCCATCGCCTGCATGAAGTTTCCTGTAAAATGTTTGCGCAAAAATCCTGATCGGCTACATCAACCGTAAGGGCAGACTTTTTCGCTTGACGTTGCTGGTACGTTTCGGTTACCACAACATCAGGCAAAAGCATGCTCTTGATTGAATCGGATTTCTGTGCATGGACGGATAAGGTTACAAATAGCCCTATTACGCCCGAAATAATTCCGATACGCATCAATTACAATCTTTTATTTAATGTGTAAAATGAATGTAAGGATAGATTGAAAGCCAATCTATCTCCATTGAAAATATGAGTATGTAATCATGCGACCGGAGGCCCGCGTAAATGATGCGAATAAGTTCGTTTGCAAACAACCTTATCCTGGTAAATAATCGGCTCGTAGGCACGAGCGTCAGTGTGTAATGAAATTCTATCGGTTGAGGTTCAGTAAAGAAAGAAAGGGAGTATTGGCAGATCGCACAATCATCAGATGATTGGTGAGAATGCTTTGCATGGGAACACGACTTTTCATCCTCACTTCCATGATAGTGAAAGGTCTTCACTACAAAGAAGGGAATGAATGTCATGAATAACATCCATGCTATATATACCCTTATATTTTTCTTTTGATACATTCTCCCTCTATTGATTAATAGAATAGCGGGACAAATATAACAGTATGAAAAATAATCAGCAAGTTATACATCTTAATATGTGTTATCAGTAATAGAGTTCACCTCCCTTAATGTCCAAATCTCTTCATATTCATAAGCCTCTCCCGGCTTTAGCTTAACCATAGGACTGTTCGGTTCCATTTCCAAAAATTCATCATTTAAATAAATCATGTTAGGAAAACACACCTGCAAATTATTATCATATTTCCCCTGTGGAACATACTTATTTTGTTTGATATACAAATAATCACTGACTGATAGAAATACATACCGTTTGTAGTATTTATCCCATATTTCTTTTGTTCGTCTCCTCCGGGAAATGCGGTAAAATAATGATTCTCTACATGAATACGTTCCTGCAGATGATGAGAGGGAATTAATGTATCTGCTGACAATGAAATCTCACTAAATCCCAATGGATATTGTGAATTTGGCATCGCTTCACAATAGTAAATCCCACCGGCAGGCAGTAATGTACGTGTCCAGAAACAATATTCAACCTCCCCATTTGAAATATTAGACATTCGCTGTTTAATATGCAGAACCGGCTGGTTCTCTTCCAAAAAGTAAATCCGCTCCACCTGAATACCCATCGCCTGTGAGGGATGGCTGACCAAGCGCAATTTATCTTCCTCAATAAAGGTTTGATAAGGTCCTGCCCAAATTGAATCATGGATATTCTCCGTTCTACGTTCATTACCGATATCAAATCTACCGGCATCAGGACTTCGTCTTGTTCGTATATAGTTCTCTACAGTCCAACCGTTGATAACAGAATCACTCCACAATATATTATCTCCACGACTCTCTAAGCCGAAATATAGAATTTGTCCGCCATACGTCGGATTAACAATTACGGAAACAACCCTGTTAGATAGCTTAAGGCAGTTCTCCCACCCTCTGTAAGAAACTGTATCAACCTCCTGAACCGGACGATGTGAACAGGATAAACAGAGAAAAAACAAAAGAATGAATAGTATATATTTCATAAAAGGCCAACCTCTCTTGATTTATTTAAATTCCTTTGGAGAGGATTTGAGAAGTCCTCTCCAAAGGATCATTTTATACCGGAATAATTTCGACAGAGAATGTAGAAGATATTGTTTTATTAAGCCAGATTACGAGGCTTCCTCCTACTTTATCACTCAAATAGTCACTATCAGACACCAACGTCTTTCCACCAACCTTGACCGTTACATTTCCGCTTCCGGTCCAATTATCAATTCTAAATACAGGATTCTTCACTGCGCCGGTAGGGTTACAAGTAAACTGACAACTTCCTGTACCTGTCGTTTTCATCAAAACCATCTCCCGTTTGGAATACCCTGTTACATCCGGATTATAAGAAACTCCGTTCAGATTCGTCGGGCTTCCCATATACAGCCATCCTCTTGTATACGCATCTATATCAGAAGCCGCATCAGGTTGATTGATACCCAACAGCATCAAATATACTCTATATTTATTTCCATCCGAATTAATCTGATAAGCAGTATTCCAGGAAACGTCCCCTTTAGCCTCCACGCCAATCAATGAAGAATGAGAGACCTGTGACGGCCAGGTAGCCGTTGACTTATCATAATCCCCATAACGGGCATTTAAATAGGGTTGTTTATCTACCGGCCAATGAGACATCTGATAATTTATATCATGCCAGGTCAAGTCATTCTCAATCGGCAACGGAGAGACTTCCGGACGTTCAGGAGTATAAGAGAAAACAGAAAAAGCATCAGGAGCATTATTTAAATGAGCAGTATAGATTTGCTCTTTCCAGTTTTTCACATTCTGGTTGACTTCATCAAATGGTTTAGCCGGATAAAGATCATACCGGTTGCCTGAAAGATTAGAAATACTAAAAGCCGGTTGTTTCACATGATCTGACGGAATGGATGAACTGCCGGAAATAACCATGGGCTCACTCAACTCATGATAGCGATAATAAGCCTGTCCCGCCTGTTTCTGAATATACTCGATGCGTCTCACGCCTACTCCGTCAGCATAGAAAGTATAATACTCGTCTACTTCCGGATATATCCCGTCAGGATAAGGAGCCTTATAATCCGGATTTACCAACGCATAATGGTACTTAACCACTTTCCTTACTTTATTATTCTCTATGATATCCACTTTCGCATGCGCCAACAAACGATCCGACATTGGCTCGAAGCATCCTTTACTCAAATCCGACCATGTTTCAGCAAACTCATAACAATAAAGCAATTCGTTATTCATGTGCCAAACAGGTACAAAGTTTGCCTCCGACCAGAAAACAAATTGTCTGTTTTGTGCAGCAGCCGGGCAATGTTTCGGATTGAAACTGATTACCGTCGCATCCCCCGGAAAGCCAGCCCATGTAAAATTACGCTGTTTTACATCAAATTCCGGAGAGGACTCCACGACATCTTCAGCCGAAAACTCTTCAAAACGAATATCTGAAAAGTTCACTTCTGTCGAGTTTTCATTACCATTCCTGACTATCGGACAAATAAAATAGTTCTGTCCCTGTCCTCCCCAATCTTTCGATTGAGCAAGTTCAATCCAGTTCTCATGAAATTTCCCATCAATTTCTTTTCCAACACTCACATAAAAATGAAAGAAACCGGATATCTTATTCCTGATGATACGTGCCTTACCTGTAGAAGCTGTAAAAGGAACAGAAAAATAGCTATTATTGAGAGGTATGGAATAACGGAAAGAATAATCGTTTTTATTTATCTTCTTCGTATTATCCAAAACGTTATCTATTCCGTCCTGACGATCCAATACCCGTACGGTCGACACACCGGATTCTGTACACACACTCACCGAAGTATAATTATTGAAATCCGGTTTCCCGTTCTTCTCCCGGACAATAGCCAAGCCAAAGTTAGTTGTTTTATCAGCTGTTACCTCCGCAATAAAATGTCCCTGCGCAATCTGTGGCAGACAAACACCATAAGTAGAATTCTTCCCGTTTAACCCTATTTTTACAGAGGAACCGGAAACATCAAAACGACCATTAGCCCCTATCGTTAAAGCGATAGGCTGATACTCCGTAACCACAGGAGGAGCCGGTTTTTCTTCTGGATTAACCGGCATATAGGGATCATCCAAAGTGCAAGCTATCAGGCTGGAAAGCAGACAAGCTGCCAATATATTATTCATTATCTTCTTCATTTTTATTATGTATTAATAGGTCCGATTGAGATATACATTTCACAATCAATTGACTTGATTTACCGAGAGATATTTCAATTGCTTCTCAAAAGCCGCCGCTGAAAGATGAGTCTTCACCTGAACCACTTCCTCTTTTCCCGGTATCAGCGTTACGTAATTCTGCTCAAAGAAACTTTCATCGTCATCTACATAAAGATAAAGCCCTCTAATCAGTGCAGAAGAACGAAGCCGTAAATTGACTCCTTCATTGGTCTTCTCCACCGTTATAATAGGAGCCACCTTTGAATAAGTATACTGATTGGAGTAGACCGGATAATGGATGTTCGAAGAAACTGTTTTACCATTTTCATTCAACGTCACATAAATGAAAACTTCGTTCTCTTTCTTACCTCCATAAAGTTCCGTAGTTGTTATCGAAGCCACATCTTCACACCCATTAGCACCCAAATCAAATGAAACTTCTTTGAGAACACCGTCTGTCCCTCCAAAGTCAGAGTCGTTATCTCCAACTCTCCTTTCATCTTTTGCAAACGATCGGAAATGGCCTTGAATACGACTTGTTTTCCGGAAGCATAAGGAGAAACCAATACCTCGTCATATGCATCGCGAGCATAATACTGTAAAGCCTTCCATCTGCCACAATAATCAATACTTGACCACGAAGCTACCGGCCAACAATCATTAATCTGCCAATAAAGTGTTCCCATACAGTAGGGTTTTGCACGACGATGAGCTTCAATTCCAATCTTCACCGCCTCCGCCTGCAAATACTGGCTCATATAAACAAATGCACTAAAATCATCGGGAACTTTAAAATATTTCTCCATATACATCTTCATCATATTATTCCCGAAATTCGGATCACGAGTCTGGTCATTGCGGGCACGCTGATGAGACAACATAACTTCCGAATCCAAACGCAAATCATGTTCACTTGCAAAACGACGGATGGTGCGCATCTCCGGATAAGACTGAAACCATACTCACTCATAAAGCGACCTATGTTTTTAGCTTCCGTGTACTCTTCAAGCCATCCTCCTTTCCAGACAGACCAGAAGTGTACATCTCCCATATTATAATCTATATTATTATAGCCGGTCACAGGAGATGTCGGGTGATAATACCTCGTTTCATCCACAGCCTGTATCGCTTCCGGAATTACGTCATAAAAGAGTTTATGCAGATTACTCTGATAAATTCTGTCTTCTTCGGGCGTATAACGATCTTTCCATCCCCATCCGAAATATGAAATCTCATTTTCATTGTTTCCGTTCCAGAGTGCAATGCAAGGATGATTACGCAAGCGTTTTACATTATCCTTCACTTCCTCGGCCACGCTATTCAAATAATGCTCGTCAGCGGGGAACATGCCACAGGCAAACATCATATCCTGCCAAACAAGAATACCGTATTTGTCACACATTTCATAAAACGCATCCATCTCATAAATACCTCCACCCCAAATACGCAACATATTCATATTCACATCAGCTGCCGACTTTATGATATATTCGTACCAACTTTCAGGCACCCTGTTCGGAAAATTATCCAAAGGAATATAATTGGCTCCTTTCATAAAGACCGCTTTTCCATTCAGCTTCACAAACATTGACTGCCCCTGTTCATCTTTTTCACGAACTATTTCCAATGTACGGATACCCGTCTTTACACGGTCTGTCACCTTACGTCCTTCTTTATCCAATACAATATCGAAATCATACATCCGGGGATTGCCTAATCCGTTAGTCCACCATAATTCAGGATTCTTCACTTCGAAGTCCACCCGTACCGTGTTCATCCTTTAGTTAATGCTACTTGTTTACGAACAGCCTCTTTCTTATCATATTCCACTGTAAACGTTGCCTTCGTATCCTCATCACTCATCACCGTACAAACAGCCTCCATCTTCGCTTTTCCCGACTCCAGTTTCCGGGTAATAATTTGAGTTCCATCGATATGGATATCATCCCAGTATTCCAGATAAACATCTCTCCAGATACCGGTAGTAATCAAACGAGGGCCCCAGTCCCATCCATAATTATATCCGGCTTTGCGAGCATAAAGGCTTAACATAATATCCGACTGATCATTATTAGGCCATGCCTGCAACTGGAAAGGAGACGCCAGGTACTTAGGCATATCCACCTTAAATATAGAATGGAAATAGATGCGGATAGTATTCTCCCCTTTCTTCAAATAAGGAAGAGGATTCAAAGTCCATGTACGAAACATATTGTCACACTTCATCACCAGATAATCATTGATATAAATATCGGCATACGTATCAAGTCCGGCAAAAACTAGCTGTACATTGGGCGCTTGAAGCAGAGCCTCATCTACTATGAAAGTCTTTTTATATTCCCAATCCTTTTCTCCAATCCATTGCAGGGATTTCTCATTTACTCCGTAAAACGGGTCCTTTATCATACGATTATTCATCAAATCGGTATGTACAGCTCCGGGCACTTGTGCCGGGAGCCAACTTGAGATATAGATTGCTTGAACTGCCATTCATCATTCAGACTGATCCGGTTTTTGTTTTTCGCCGTAGCTGGTATTAAACTGGTAAACAACAGCATAAGTAATAATATATATTGAATCTTTTTATGCATAATACAAATAATTTAAATGATAAGTGATTGCTTAATCCAAGTCACTCTCTACTAAAATAGTACTCTGGAAACGAGTCGCATTTCCTGATTTAGGAACGATAAATGTAATTTTGGCAACTGCCGATTTATAACTCGTATCATCGCCCAGCGAAGTTGATATATTATAATTCCCCGGTTTACCGCTTTCTTCCACCGCTTTAAAGTTATCATCCTCAAAAGTTATATTCGGACAGGAGAATTCGCTCCCCAATCTTTCTGATTATAGAATTTGAATTGAACCCACTTACTGACAATGACAGTCTGCGAGTAAACAGTCCGGGTGGCATCTTCCGAAACTTTACGGAAAATAACCGCATTATTAAAGTCCCAATCCGGATTATAATTCCATAATTCCGGGCGACCGATTCCCCAACCATTCACGAACAAAACTTCCGGATAGGAGACATTAGTAGTCAACGGATTTTCCACACTCTCTACAAATACAAGTTATACATCGTATTCATATACAATGTCACATTACCCGTCTGACCGGTATATATCAACTTGTCCCCATCCAGTTTAAAGAAATCCGGATCAAATTTCAACGCTTCAAGATCAATCAATTCCGTCCTCACTTCTTCACCATTCGTCAAAGAAACATTCTGTGCACGAAGAGTATTACTTACAAAGTCATTATCAGACGCATTCTTCTTATATAGCATGAACACGACATCATTCACCGTCATTTCCTTTTTCAGAGGTGAAATTTCAAAAGAAAAAGCATCGAACACTACTTCTTTCACTTTTTCCTCCGTACTTTGTGAATCACAAAGAGAAACAGGACGCGATGAAGCCAATTCGCACGTATTGGTACTGGCATCAAATCCCCATGCCATCCCCTTCTTTTCCGGCTCGCTATATATAAACACATTTGTATTATTCGGCAAGTCTACAGTAGCCTTATATAAATAAGGAGTTAACGGATTACTTTCATCCCTTTGCAGCACAATTTCTTCCCCTGTTTCACCAACCACTACATATAATTGTGCAAAATCCGGCCTTTCCAATGGAATCTCGTAAGATTGTTCTGCTGTTTTCACATTTTTATTTGTAGCCACAACCTCCAGAGAAGCAAGTTGCTCGCCACACAAACGTCCGAACGGCACTTCGATTTCTTCTTCCACTTTCAATGTCTTTTGATTATTTCCCGGAAGAGTTTTGGAATAAAGCACCGCCTGATTGGCAACCAAGCGTATTTCTACGTGCGACAAGGCATCTGCATCCGTCACCTCCACGTTTAATTTTACCGACCCACCATATTGCAACTGTTCCTGATTCAAGGATAACTTTCCAATGACAGGTGCTTCGGCAGACGGATCGAAAAACATTTCATCCTGATTCTGGCAAGAAACAGCCAGTAACCCGATAAATATATAGAATGAAACAAGCTTATATAAATTCGTTTTCATATTTCTTCATTTAAAGATTAATAAAGGAAGAGGATTAATTATACCCCGGATTTGAGTTAGGTTCGGATTACGATCCTTTCTTCCTGCGGAATAGGCATCAGCAACATGTGTGCGGGGAATTTACCCGTAACAGTCGTTTGTTCTCCATCCACAATTTCCGACCACGTCAGACTTGACAGGGTGCTTTGAGCAATTCCATAACGTTTCAAATCAAAGAATCGCTCTCCTTCGTAAGCCAGTTCCAAGCGTCTTTCTTTCAAAAGGAGCCGGGTCAGTTCTTCTCTTGAACTGGCATTCAATTCCTGAAGTCCGATACGGGTACGAATCTTTTGCAGATTGGGTTCCGCTATTGCAGTTGCCGGACCGGACAAAGCATTGACTGCTTCTGCATGCAACAAAACAATATCAGCCAGACGGAAAATATAGATCAAGTCTCCGCAATCCCATCCTACCCGATTCTTTGCCCTGCACTTGTAAGGGAAAGGCAATGTACGGGTTTCCCATTGTCCATTCTTCAGTTGCGCATAATACTGGTCGAACCAAATATTGTTAATGTCCTCAAAGATGACCGTAGAGTTTTTACGAACCTGATCTCCTTCATCATCAAAAGCTTTCAGCAAACTTTGGGAAGGTGTCAGATATTTACGCCAATTCTGCTCTGTCATGGAAGGAGGCAATAGAAGAACAGGTACGTAATTATTTTCCGTACTGTTGGCGATATACTGTACAGCCAGAATTGTCTCACTATTATTACGATGTTCATCATCAAACAGATGGTCATACGTATCCACCAATCGGTATACCGGCGAATTCATCACTGCTTCCGAATAGGTCTTCACCTTATCCCATTCCACATTGCCGGGTGCACCTTTCGTTGCATACACTTTTGCAAACAAAGCGTTAACCGCCCCTTTACTGGCAAATCCTCTGGTTTCAGCTTCCGTAGCACGCTTGTCCGGTAAACGGGTCAACGCAAATTCCAAATCTTCAATGATACGTGCATAAACTTCCTCTTCCGAATCGGCACGAGGCACTTGCACATCAGCCGGAGCAGTGCTTCCCGTAGTAGTCACAACAGGCACACATCCCCAGGTCTTTACTAAATTAAAATAATGCAACGCCCGCAAGAAAGAAGCTTCTCCAAGCATTTCTTCACGTTTACTCACTCCGGTAAAAGCTTCCGCGTCCAACAACGGATCATTAATTTGAGGTATATATTTCAAAGCTACGTTACAACGCATAATACTTCCGTAAAGCGACTTCCATGATTTCATAACAACCGCATTACGGGGAGTCAGGTCGCGTAAGAACACATTATTGATATCCACATCATCACCACCACTGTATGCATTATCCGCAAAACAGTCTGCAAGAATCATATAATACCACATATAATATTCTTCATGCCCCTTCTGTATTCCGTCATAGCAACTGATAATCAGTGCTTCCGCATCTTTTATGGAAGTAAAAGCATTGGCTTCGGTCAGTTCTCCCTGCGGTGTTTCTGTCAGGAAACTATCACAGGAGGTCAGCCCTACATTGAGCAGCAAAGCTGCGGATATAAATATAGAATATATCTGTTTCATGTCTTTTTTAGATTTAATGAGTTGAACAATGCTCAAAATACAATAGTAGCTCCCAGAATATAAGTTCTTGCATGGGGGAAGACACCCTGGTCGATTCCCATAGCCGAAGAACTGCCTCCTCCGATATTCACTTCCGGGTCATAACCTCTGTAATTGGTAAAAGTCACCAGGTTATCCCCTGATATATAGACCGTCACTCTGTCCATCAAAGCCTTCCGGGTCAGCGGACGCGGCAAAGTATATGACAGTTTCACATTTTTCAGTTTAAAGTAAGATCCGTCTTCTACAAAACGGGAAGAAATAGCCGGGTATTTATCTTTCTCCGCACGGGGCACAGTAGTGTAGTCTCCCGGATTACGCCAACGCATCAGACACGGTCGGACTGGTTGCGGGAGTCGAACATTCCTTCGGTAAACATACGGGTGGCATTATAAATATCATTCCCGTATGAACCTGAAAGAAGAAAGACAGGTCAAAATTCTTATATGAAAAGACATTGTTGATGCCATACAAAAATTTCGGCTGTGCACAACCCAAGATCCGGCGGTCTTCATCTGCGCTCAAATCTTCTTCATACACTAACATTCCGTTAGCCTTTTCGTACATCATACGTCCGTTTTGCGGGTTTACTCCTGCTGCCTGAAAACCATAAAAAAGAACCTAAAGCCTGTCCTTTCTGAATGATAGACACATTTCCGGAGATTTTCTTATCAAGTGATCCGGTAAAGATAGCAGGACTTCCTGCCATATCTGTCACCTCATTCTTATTAGTGGAGATATTAAAATCTGTTGTCCATTTTAGTTCTCCGGTCAGATTACGCGTGGTCAGTTGGAACTCCAATCCTTTATTTACCACGCTACCTACATTTTGCATACCCGAATCGAATCCGGAAGTTTGAGGCAGCTTTACCATTAACAGCAAATCGGTTGTTTTCTTATAGTATGCATCGGCAGTCAACGTCATTCTTCCATTAAGGAAAGAGAAGTCGAGTCCCACATTGGTCTGGGTAGTTCTCTCCCAACGCAACTTATCATTCCCTATCTGGCTCTGATAATATCCTGGTAAAATAACGCCATCCATATTATAATTGGCTCCGATTCCATAAATCCCATAAGAACTATAATAACCCACCTGGTCATTACCAACCTGTCCCCAGCCGACACGCAGTTTCAAATCACTCAACCAATCCAATGGTTTCATAAATTCCTCCCCATCAGTCTCCATCCCAAAGAGAAAGAAGGGAAATACCCCCAACGGTTGTTCACGCCAAACTTGGAAGAACCGTCAGCACGGAAATTGACAGTGGCGAGGTACTTATTCTGGTAGTCATAGGTCACTCTCCCCAATACAGAAGCATTGGTAGATGCACCATAATCTTCACTTGGCTTGTTTAATACAGTTCCGGCGTTCATAGAATGTATTTTATTATCAGAGAATCCACGTATAGAACTGTTTGCCGATTCTCCCACATAGCGGGAAGCCACAAACCCCGCCAAAGCCGAGAAACTGTGATCTCCTATCTTCTTAGTATAAGTCAGAATTTCTTCGTTGATCCATTTGTAATTTAACGAAGTGTTATAACTCGCTTGTCCCTGCTGGTTACGTCCCCAAGCTGAACTGAACGGGTCCAGAAATTCTTTGTACCGGGAAGCACCCATTTCGATGCCCATGCTTGTTTTTAACTTCAGATCCGGAGTAAAAGAAATCTCCGCATAGAGGTTACCCAACAATTTATGATATACATAATCACGAGTATATGACTCTACCGCACTTAAAGGATTCTCCAAAGAAGACAAAAACGGTAGCGTAGGAAATGTTCCGTCCGCATTATATTTACCTACCACAGATGGAGTGGTGATGGCTTGCAGAATAACGGTCTCGGAATTTCCATCCGAAACATCGACATCATTGATCTTACTGTAACTTAGGTTCGTTCCGATCTTTACCCATTTTTTCAATTCCTGTTCCAGATTGATCTTAAAATTCATACGTTCAAATGAAGATGGTTTTACAATACCATCCTGTTTGATAAATCCGGCTGAAATGTAATAAAGGGATTTTTCGTTTCCACCGGAAATGGATAACTGATAATTCTGCATGGCCGCATTGCGAAACATTTCATCCTCCAGTCGATATTGGCATTATACACGGAGGTATCCATGGCCGGATACCCCAAATCGGAAAGTAAATCCTGATATTCATCTTTATTCAAAACATCTATTCTCTTGGCACGTTCCGAAAAACCATAGTAGGCATTCAACTCAATTTGCGCTTCACCTTTCCGGCCTCTTTTGGTGGTAATCAGTACTACCCCATTCGCACCTGCATTTCCGTAGATTGCAGCAGAAGAAGCGTCTTTCAATACCGTAATGCTTTCTATTTCGGAAGGGTTGATCGTTTTTGTGTCACTGGTCGGCACTCCATCCACCACATACAAAGGTTCGTTTCCTGCATTGATAGACGTAGCTCCCCGGACACGGATAGAGAAACCCTCATTCGGCTTTCCCGAAGGGGTGATAACTTGTACTCCCGCAGAACGTCCGGCAAGTGCCGACCCGAAATCATTCACGGGAATATTTTCTATATCTTTTGCCAGAACAGTGGATACAGCTCCCGTTATATCTTTCTTCTTCTGTACGCTATAGCCTACTACAACCACTTCATCCAGTTTTTTCACATCTTCCTCTAAAGTTACATTCAGCATCCGGTTGTCTCCGATTCTTTTTTCCTGGGACAGATAACCGAGAAAAGAGTATTGAAGTACTTGATTAGGATGATCGATTTTGATTTCGTACTTACCATCCATATTGGTCACCACTCCATTATTACTTCCTTTCACCATCACACTGACACCTATCATCGGTTCGCCGGAACTATCCGTAACTTGTCCTGTCACGTTTCTGGCAGTAGCCCCTGTGTAGATTCTGCGTCTTTCTGCCTGACATTCTTGGAGATACGGACAGTTTTGTTATTGATATCGAAAGAGACATCCTGCCCCCGAAACAGATTATTCAGTACATCTTCGATCTTTTGTTGTTTGGCGTCTATTGAAACTTTTCTTTTTGTATCAATATCCGGTGTTCGAAGAACAAACGTGTAGTTGTATCGCTTATTGATTGTTTCCAACGCCTCACCAATTGTCTTATTTTTGAGACTAAGCGTGATAAGTTCTCCATTATTCTGCGCCAATACCGGATTCGTCCAGATAAATAGCGCCAATAGATTGGTAAAAGATTGCTAAATAGCTCTCTAAAATGAGCCGGTTTTTCATGATATTTCATACCTTTGGCAATGATCTAAGTTAATAATTAATTTTGTTAACTGATTTCCAAAACGGGAAAGTGTCGCAACCACTTTCTCGTTTATTTTTTATTTGTTTATCCATCCATTCCGCACATGTATTTTAAGGTTAATAACTGGGTTGTCTATCTCGTCTTTCTTGAAATTTCAATAATATCCTGATCTCGCTTGATACATAATTCATTGTCTATATTCAATGCTTCGAGCATCTCATCCAAAGAAAGTCCCTGGGCAAATGTGACAAAGAAAATTTCTTTGAGTAGCGCTTTATCCCTTATCACAATCTGAACATTGAACAGACGTTGAAGTTCCGTTATAATCTCTTGCAGTGTCTTGTCTCTGAATGTATACTGTCCGTTTCGCCAGGATTGATACCCATCGACGTCAAACTTTTCAAGTTTAACTTGTTTTTTATCCAGTATAGCTTTCTCACCCGGAACAAGGAAAATATCATGCTGATTTAAATCTCCCTTCACCAACAAAGAAATACTTCCTTCAAGCAGTGTGGCTTCCGTGCCTTTATCTTCCGTATAAGAACGTACATTAAATCTTGTTCCATGCACTTTGATGCTTAAATCTTTTGTATCTACAATAAAAGGACGTTCCGGATCTTTTGTCACTTCCAGAAAGGTTTCTCCGCTAACAAATATCTGGCGAACCTGGGTAAACCGTTCGGGATAGATAATATGTGTACCGGAATTCAGCCAAACTTTACTCTGGTCGGGCAAAATAACTTCTTTCTTTTGCCCATATTCGGCATAGACTTCTATCCAGTTGACTTGTGATTCCTTGTTATCCAGATATAGATAAAGAGTAGCTCCCAATAAAGGAATAAACAGAATAGCTGCAACACGTATCAGATAATGTATTGTTCTCGTGAATGTACTCTTTTGAGGAGACGGAGCTACTCCACCAATAGCTTCACAGACCTTCACAAATGCAGAAGAGGTCATTTCGCGGTCACAGGCTACTTGAGACGATTCTTTCCAAATTTCTTGCAATTCCTGATCGAATTCCGGTTTAGACTCATTCTCTATGAACCATCGTCCAAACGCACTTGAAGTGATATCCTTCTTCAAGTTATAGAAATAGTCTTTCAATATTCCGGGAGGTAAGAGTTTCATTTTTCTTCGTATTATCTGGTTATATCTGATATACGGAAGCTAGAAAAAGTACACCCAATGCTTTTTCGACTTTAACATTTATAAACTATTAATTGGGAATAGAGGTGTAACAAAAAGTAGTATGGCAGAGCGGAAAAATTAAAATCAGAGAGAAAGAATGAACAAAACAGCAATCCAATAAAGAAATCCTCCCAGTTTTTCACGAAGTATATGTAACGCTATATTCAGATGGCGTTCTACCGTGCGTTTGGATATTCCTAGTTTAGAGGCTATCTCATCATTAGACAATCCTTGCAAACGACTCATGACAAACACTGCACGACGCTGCGGAGGCATATTATCCACCTCTTTCATCACCAGTTCTTTAATATGTGACAGATCATAAACACTTTCTATCATTTCATCTGTATGATCGCTATCCTTCAGATATGAAATGCTTTCCAAAGGTTCTGAAATGACTAAGGAACGGAAATAATCTGTTATCTCATTCTTTGTGATGGAATACAAATAGTTATTAAACTTCCGTTCGCAATCAATCAATTCTCTTTTTGTCCAGACCTTGATAAATACATTTTGGGCTATATCGTCGGCAACAAAAGAATCTTTCACTATCCCCAATGTGAAAAAACGCACTTGAGAATAGTAACGATCGAAAAGAAGTTTAAAAGCATTTATATCTCCGGAAATCATTCGAGAGATAATATGACTCTCATTTTTCATAAACAGTTAGTGCAATATTGCAGATTTTATTGTCTCATACTTCCCAACATTTCCATCCCTTATTAGCACAAATGTACACCACATATGTCCGTACATTATAATTAGGAAACTTTTTCTTAGTGTCTTCACCGTATCTTTTCACCTGTTCCACGTGCTCGGGAAGAGGCTCGGAAAGCGCAAGCATCTTTTCAGCTTCTTTCATACGATAATATTTAAATTCGACCACACGATCATCCGTATAGTAATCTGTACCGGGAATACCGGTCATTTCAAAGTCTGATCGGCCTACTGAATTATTCTGTTCGATGGCAAAGGTATAACAACTACTTAAATAACGCGATACCAGTTCGTAGAAAGAACACCGGATAAGTTTTCATTGATCTTATCAAAAACTTGTGCTGGAAATTGTCCCAAATATTGTTCGAAATAATTCTGAACGAGTGGTTCTAAGCTTCGATTGGAATCATAGTGCCGATACACAGGAACATAACGTTGTGCATTGCCTTCTATTTTGTTCAGTTGATTATAGTAGTCCATGTATACACTACGCATCGTCATATTAGGCAATGTGGTTACAAATTTATCCTTCAACGTCGTCATTCCCAAATAAAACAAACTAATGGGATAAAACTCTTTATCAAAAAACTTTTTCTTATTAAACTTACTAGCAAGATCAGCCACATTATAAGGCAATTCATTGTCAATTACCAATGCATCCAACATCGTTTTCGCATTATCCAGCGAAAGAGTCAACCGACGAATCCAATGAATGTCAGTACGTAGATTTTCATCTACCAATTCGTCCGGAATACTACCGGCATTGGCTGCAAATTTCTTGAAGAAGTAAGTAAGGATAGTGGCATTGAATAACCGATCTCCATTCGGACGGAAACGATAACCATCATAGTTACTCACTATTAGTTGCCATATTTCGTCAAAGCGATCCTGTCCTGTAGAATACTTATCAAGCACATAACGTAGATATGTTTCAGTTTCTTCGTATGTAAACCCAAGCATATTCAGGAAATTAGGCTCAAGAGTCAATATCTCTGCAATATTATATCCACTAGTCAAATCATCCATAGTGACAGGCAGCACACCTGTACAAAAACAAGTACGGATACTACCTTCACCAATACCTTTTTTAATTACTTTAAAAAAAGTACGCAGAAAGCTGTCATTAGTAGTAACTTCTTCATAGAGTGGATCATTATAGGCAGTAAGTAATTGATTGGTGAAATTATCATATTCATCAATCAAAATATAAACTTTAGGCAATTCGTGAGAGCGGGCGTAAGTAAGCACTTCTTCCAGCATTTTAGATGCATCGCCACGATTGCTAAATTCAAAATCACCAAACAAATCACGATTATGTGCTACCATTACTTCTACCGGACCGCAATTCAGGTCATTAAAATTCTGTGCCAGCCCTTGAATATGGTCTGACATTACCATTGCGGAGAAGTCATAACGGATTATCATATAACGGTTATGTTCTTTTGTCGGATGGTTTCCAATCCACGTGTCACCAAACAATTCTTCAAACCGATGCGCTTTCGTACGGTCATAATAGCAAGCTAGAGTAGAGACTAACAAACTCTTCCCAAAGCGACGGGGACGCAGAAATACAGGAGCCTTATAATCTTCAAGCTTAGCTATATATTGGGTCTTATCTACGTAATAGAAACCACGTTCACGGATTTCTATGAAATCTGCTACTGCATAAGGAATTGTTATACTTGCCATAATCCTACTGTTTTTTCTATAGACAAACAAAGGTACAAAATTGTTAGCAATAACAAGAAGAAATCTTTGAATTGATTGTTATTACTCTTGTTGCCAAACATAAAACACGGTTCTTCCAGCTCCACGTTTACGAAGAATCCCTTTCTCAATGAAAGTATTCAAATCATCTATTGCTTTCAGCCGGGAAAGTCCGGTCAGGCTACTATATTCCAATCGGGTAATACCACCATTTTTCTTTAGAAATTCCTGTAAAAGCTGTTGGCGTTGCTCCATAGAAAATTCCACTTTTTGAGAAGAGTGTTTGGATTTGTCCACACGTTCCAACTCTATTTCACGCTTAATCTTCCTTTTGAACTCTTTGGAAGTGCGCAAATGCACGTTATCAAAACAGATTGATTCGGCACGAATCTCCCGTTTAGCCATTACTTTATGCGTACATTTCAAAGAGATGCTAAAATGCCCGAGTTCGCCAAGTTCTACAACATATCCTTCTGATAAAGCTTCGGCAAGTTCATCGATCACAATTCCTACCACTGCATCTATCACATTATAATTAAATGTTTGGGAAGAGTGGGACACACGTTCCAGAAACTCTTTTTTCGAGTAGGTTCCGCTTGGGACAATGCGGGCATGAAGAGGTTGTTGTTCTCCTGTATTCTGAACGTCCGGTGTCTCATATAAATCATACTTTGCACTCATAAGTATCTTCGTTTTATTAGGTTTATGTATTTATACTCCTTTTGACTAACATTTAATCTCTTCAATACGAGAAGTTAGTCCTAACTATACATAAAATTAATCGTCTGACTATAGTTTCTCTTTCGTCTGACTATAGTTAGACGAAAATTAAACTACAGTCAGACGAAAAGTACACTATAGTCAGACGATTAATCTATCGCATACAAAGGTATAACTTTATGCGATACGACCTTTAAATCTTAGGAGGAAAAAGACAATTCCTCCCAAGAATTTAATCACCCAACAGTAATTTAGTCACAGCGGCAGTATTCAATGCCCATTCACGAGTATATATCTCGGCCGCTTCCGGAATATCAACTAACTTCAATCCCTGTGCCTGTGCTTTGACAGCTAACAGTTCACCAACAGTTGTTTTCGCTTCCAGCTTATCCAGATACTTTTCAATGGTCTGTGTATCCAAAGAAAGAATCGTCTGTCCACCAAAAGGTATTTCCAGCCAAACAATTTCCCGTTCTTTCACTTTCAGAACTCCGAAAACAAGCCCTTTCTGCAAACTTTGGGAAATACGTACCTGATGTTGTACGCAAGAAGGATCGTAAGCTACTCCTGTTCTTTCCGATATCTTCATTGGATAGGCAGAGTTCATCCAACCTACCACCAGATTAGGAGAGATAGTCCCGTTGCTATATGCATTGCAAGTGAAAGCGACATATTCCGCACCTACACGGTTCAGTTCATTCAAATCCAGCTCGATATATTCGGCAGTACCTTCTTATTAGGAATACTTCGGATATCCCCGCTATGTTTAGCGCCAATAGCTTGCAAGTTGAAGAAGGAACAAACTTCTGTTGTGGAAGGCAAAGTGATATGACAACTCAAGTCCATGTCAAGATGCTGTGCCGGAAGCCCTTTTCCCCACTGCATAAACAATCGCACTTTATCCCCCTCTACCGGGAAACGCGTTCCCTGCAAAGCACAGGAAGTATCCTGAATTGTTTCACTACGATCGCCGATAGCAACGGGATATGAACAACATAGGGTCAATATACATACTTTTGTTTTCACTTTCGGCAGCTGCATTGGCAAAACGGCAGCTACGACTTCCTTACACAGATCCTGTACATCCTTCACCATCGCTTTTAGCTGATCCTCCATATACAGACCCACCAAATAATGTGGTTCTATCAAAAGAGCATTTCCCCCTAAAGGTTTCACCATTCTCTTATGTCCCGGTTCAAAGTAGCTCTCCGCATACATACCCAAAGTAACTACCAAACGTGCCGGCAACAAATGAACTACTTCTTTAAATGCAGCCAACGTCTCTTCCGCTCCGAACCAAAGCATATTCGCAAATAAAGAACGTGCAAACATACCCGGTCGCTGCTTTAACAAAGCAAATGTCTGTTCCGCATCCGCCTTCAAACGGTTGCGCTCCACTTCTCCCTGCCAAACGGTATATGCCTCGCGGTAGAATATATCCATCAATTCCTTCAAATTTCCGAATTCCGGCTTACGGGCATATTCCGCCAGACGCAACGCACGTATCATACGTACCCACATCTCTCTTTTCGGATGCATGATTTCGCAAGCCTTCTCCGGAGCCATTGTCAGGTTGTTCAACCAAAGAGCTACCATTTTACATTCACGACGCGTATATTTCAACTTCAACTCCTCACGCTTCGCTTGAGCTGCCGAACGACTTTTATCCAAAACTCCACACATACGTGTGTTGTTTCTACCTGTTTTACGGATAATAGTCTTAGGCTCTATGATTTGCAGGAATCCGGTTTTCTTATACCACAGATAACGCAATATATCATTCGGAGTAGAGAAATAGATTTGCGCTTCCTGCGCTCTATCCTGTTCCACCAATGTATCTATCACCAACATCAATGTCTCCTTCATTTTGATTCCGACTGCCGGTAACGGAAGTTCGCCAAGCATTATTTTCAAGCTATCCGCTTGTGTGGCATCAAGAGCCGTACGCGATTCAAGCAAGTCACAGAAAAAAGCATTCAGCTCCTTGTCCTGCCAAAGTTCCAACACTTTCAGTTTACTTCCCTGTCCGAAATATTCCGTAGTAGCCGTTTGGAACGGGGTTCCGCAGAACGGACAACCATTGTATCGTTCCATAGGGAATGTATTATCAGGGATCACGTGTCCGCAAGGTAGTTTAACGCCTTTCTGGCTATTAAACAGGTTAGCGATCCATGTAACCAGATGATCCAAGCGCGTTTCTCCGGTAGGTACATCCCACCCTTTCACCAATGGAGACCAGTTTAGCGTCACGCCCAATGCTTCTTTCATCACCTGAAGAATCATCATCTGTTGAACCGGATATAACTGATTAACGGCATGCAGCAGTTCTTCGGACAAGCTATATCCTACTTTACGGAGTTGGGCTACCAATGCAATGGTAGTCGAAGTCAACTCTTCCTGCTTTTTCTCTTCTTCTATCAAAGGCAAATAGATTGCATTCTGCCTGATAGACACTTTCAACAAATCTTTATTCATAACTTTGTTTTTTAAGTAAGGTAATCGGAAGACTGTGAATCAATGGAGCATTCCTGCGGTTTTGAAGTAAGTCTTCCTTGACCTTAGTTGATAAAAAGAGATAGAACAGGCCGGATTCGAACCAGCGTTATCCACCGTTAAGAAGTAAGCCCCGGTTGACCTCATTTCAGATAATCCCGAAGCTGCTGTCCTACCTCTATATTTATTTTTTGTGGAGCAGGCCGGAGTCGAACCGACGACCGTCACAGGATAGAAGTAAATCTTAATTGACCTTTTTCATCAGGATAATCTCAAGATTATGTATGATGCTCTACCCACTGATCTACTGCCCCTTTACGAAACAGGAAAACTGATAATCGTATGAGTCAATATCTTAACAGGATGTATGGAAGTAACCCGTACTTGACCTGTTTTCTTGTTTCTTCGACAAAGATAGATGCAGTGGTGCGCAGCCTTTTTGCGCAACTAGAACTTTTTTGCTCTTTTAAAGAAAAAAATAAATTCCAATACCTGCATCGTTTAAATAGAAATCAGCGATTTGCCTTACGATTCTTTACTTCTTCTACAAGTTTTGTAAAGGACTTCTCCTTTTTACGTTTCTCATGTTCGGAAGCTGAAAAGTGCCACGCTTCCCGGCGAAGTTTCAGATAGCTTGCATAAACTTTATAATCTAACACACCGCTATTGACTGCTTCTAAAACAGCACAACCCGGTTCGTTGATATGCTTGCAATCTTTGAAACGGCACGATTCTGCATAGTCAGAGATTTCAAGTACTTCGGCCAGTGAGTCTGGATTGTCGATAACCAAGCCAAATTCACGCACACCCGGAGTATCGATTAAAACACCCGAATCATTCATCAATACCATTTCCCGACGGGTTGATGTATGCCGGCCTTTTCCCTGTGGACAGGCTTATATCGGAGGTAAGCAACACCGTTTTTCACAGAGTGCATTACCAGAGAACTTTTCCCGACACCCGAAGAACCGACAAACACAACAGTTTCTCCCTCTGATATGGATTCCCGCAACCGGAGAATCGTTTGGGGTTGATGAATGCTCGTAAAAAATACGGGTATCTGATTGGAGATATGATTTATTTGTTCTTCAACACTCTGCCTGTCAAAATCTAAATCGGATTTATTAAGTACCAATACAGGCTTGATGTTTTCTTCTAATACCTGAACCATAAAACGTTCTACTCTGCGGACATTGAAATTATCGTCAAGACTCTGCACAATAAATGCTTTATCGACGTAAGAAGCAATGGCCTGCTTATCGGCAACTGTACCACTTTCTTGCGATACAATGTCCGCTCACGAGGTAGCATATAGACAATAATCCCTTTATTCTCATCAAATGGTTGAAAAAGCACCCAATCACCCGTACAGGGTAATTCAGCATCAGATTTCCCATACATCATGTTTCCCGTGAGTTCACACTGAAACAATCCGTTTTCGGAAACGACCTCGTAGCAGGTACGATGTACTATGGATATACGTCCATGAGGAAGAGTGCTGTAGAGTGATTCTTGTTTTAGTTGGCTTAGTTTATCATTCCAGCCATACCAGTTTAAATTAAAGTCGAATTTGTGAATTGTTTGATTTTCGTTATTCATGATCTTAATGTATACAGCGTACACGTTACAAAGCACCACGATACTTTTAGCACCCTTGTACGCAAGTTAAAAATTGAAATTATAAAGACATAAAGAGTACTCCCAGAAGGAATCATCCGAGAGCAAACGAAAGGACAATCTGTATCAGAAACACAGATTGTTTACTAAACCAAATCCGATTTATTATTTCTTGTCATGCGACAAAGATAGACTATTTTTATTTAATGGCAAAACGAGCCGTCATTTCATACCGTAGCTTGATAACCCGGTACTGCTCGGTAGCTGCCGCACCCATGCTTACATTGCTCTGCGCTTCGAAAGGAAGATAACGGCTTATGTTATTATCGGCAGGTTCGATGATACGAATCACTTCACCCAACTGCTGCCCCATCGCTTCCACCAGATAAGATGCTTTCTCACGGGCAGCCTTCAGTGCTTCAATCTTACCTTGTTTCCGATACATTGGCAAATCCTTATGTTTGAGTTCTCCGATGCGCATGGACTCAATTCCCCACGTATTGACTGAACGAATAATAGAGTTAATCTGCTCAAAATCCGTAAGCCGGATATCCAATTGCTTACCTATCAGAAACTCCTTTCCTCTCTGACGCCAATAATCTCCTATTTCCTGTGTGCGGATAGCATCATCCGTTATTCCTATTTTGCGCAACTTTTACGCAAATCTTTCTCTATCATTGCCAATGGCACTTTCGTATGAAAATCTTCTTCTTTTTTTGATTTACCGGTGTATTCTTCTTGCCAATACTCCTTAATCTGAACCAGAAAATGAATCTCATCCGGAACGACTTCTATTTCAGAAGAACCGGTCACTTCAACGTATCGTCCATCACTTTCCTGTGCATTCACAACGATACTCCAAGTAAACAAAACAAAAGCTAATAAACATACCTTTTTCATATCTTCAATCTTAATAGTACAACCTCTTTTACAGAATGCGAATTATCATTTCACAAAGCTATTAAAAAAAACTGTAAAACCGATTTTATCCCAAGAAATCAATCAGGCTTTTTCGATCCATCAAAATAGTATCGCCATTCTTTACCTTACACTTGGAAGATGTTTTGCCGGAAAGTAAAGAAATATACCCTTTTTCAAACAGCAGCTTCAAGCGGGTACTGGAAAGAGGCAGACATCTTTTTATCAATGAGGATAATTTAAGGCTCAAGTCGAAATCACACTTGACTTGGATACTTATGATCTCACTACTCATATTCAGGATGTCTTCTAAAGAGACGGTATTTATCACCTCATATTCAACACTGTCATAATCTAATTGAAGATTATTCCTACTTGCCACTCCGGCAGAAAAGGCATATTGCCAGGCAACTTCCCTGTCATTCATAGAAAAGCTGTGAAAGAGCTTTTTATCAATCAAGTCGGGTTTAGTTCGTGACAACAGAGTCATATTACAAGTGTTATCACATTTCACACATCTATAAATCAGCCAGACATCAATGTTTTTCTTCTGTGCATTCATCCTGAACTTATCACTGCAATAAAGCGTCACTATCACAGTGACTGCATTTCTTAATTAATAAGGGGCAATTCTTCACCCTTATCTCCCATGTAAATGTTGTTTCCATAACTATACAAAAGCGATTATCTTTCTTTGTGAATCAATTATATTTCTCCGCAAAGTTGGATAATAGCCATTTGTATAATTCACAAGATGTCACAAGACGCCCTGAAATTTATCTGTCAAGCTCATCCATCATCTTTATAATCTGTTCTTTCAACTTATCCAGAAATTGGGTTCTGCTTTTCTTTCTATTCCTGATTTCCAAGAATATACGATAAAAATCACCTATCTCGATATTAAACAGTGTTTCGCAACAAAAAGCAATGTCTTTCAAACTCGTATTTCCATTATTAAAGCATTTACCTGCATACAAGGCATAGATAAACTCAACCAAAGCAACTTTACTGTCCGTCCATTGCAACAGTTTACTGTCTACAATGGAAGTGAATTTAAGATGAAGTTTCTCTGTCAGTTGCTCTATTTCTTCCGACACATATTCTATCAAACGATTATTCGCCAAAATTTCTGCAACACTCGAATCATGCAAGGTGGTAAAAGAAATATCTCTATCCAGTAGATGACAATGTATATCAGAAAGAATATCATAATTCTCCCGAATGAAATAGCGCTATCAAGCTCTGTCCGACCGACACGGTAATATTCATAAAAGTCATTATTCAAAAATGATTTTTGCAGGTTCTCCAATTCAATCTTCAGATATCTGCATTGGGATGACAGAGATTTGTCGATACGATTCTTTTCAATCTGATACAAACGGACATAAAACATCAACAGACCGGAAATCTGCGGTTTCGATACTTTAAAGAAAAAGAATCTCTCTTCAGCACTTCGAAACTGATATCCGGCAACAGCTGTTTTCAGCGAGGTCAGTGAAACCTGTACGACACCAATGATCTGCCTGATTCTATCCAAAGGATCAACCGTCTGAAGCTCAATCCTTTTTATTTCTTCTTCTATGTTCAGCTTACTATTTCTTACGAAATTTTCCATTCATTCTCAACGCACCCACCACTCCCATCTGATTAGCATAAACCGGACTAAAAGCCTGAATACCTTAATTGCATCAGTTTTGAAAAACGATGCAGTGAATAATAAAAATGATAAAATGAAAAACCTGTTCAAGTATAGAACTACTCAAACGAAAGAAATTAGCCTGTGGTTTATGAGGCTAATATTAAGCTATAACAAATTTAAGAATTGTGCCCAAAATCATTGCTTTTAGAATTCAGATGCAAATATAATTGTTTTTTTAGGATGACATGAAGTTTATATGAATTTTTGAAATAAACTCACCAGAAGTATAGAAAAATAGTATCTTTGCCTCCGACTTTTCACAGATACTGTGAGAAAGCAATTCTTTTAATTATATAAATAAAAAAGACTATGATCAGATTAAATGTTTTTGTTCGTGTAAACGAATCCAACCGCGAAGAAGCGATAAAAGCGGCAAAAGAACTGACTGCCTGTTCTTTAAAAGAAGAAGGATGCATTGCTTATGATACTTTCGAAAGCAGCACGCGTCCTGACGTTTTCATGATTTGCGAAACTTGGCAGAATGCCGAAGTATTGGCAGCACACGAAAAATCTCCTCATTTCGCTCAATATGTAGGTATCATTCAGAAATTGGCTGAAATGAAATTAGAAAAATTTGAATTCTAAATGAATTACGAGGCTGTTCGAGAACAGCCTCGTAAAATTCACTATTTCACTATCTTTCCGAGTAGAATTAGTCGAGTTTCTTATGGATAAATGTTCCTTCAATCCAATAAGTTGCATGATTCGATTCAAATTTCAACAAGACATAACCGGGATCAGTGGGGCCACCGGGAAAATGATCGATAAACCAGTCCTGCCAAAGTTCCTGCTTCATCTTTTCGTCAGTCACAACTTCCACTTTCCCCGTTAACGCTACGCTGTCTCCTTTATCCTGAAAGCATAATCCTGCCTTCGGATTCGATAAGAAATCAATTGTTTTTAGTGAATCTGCTCCGGTAGACATCCAGATAGTGGAAATTCCTTCTGTCAGGATTTTGCTCATCGGTACAGGGCGGGGATAACCTTCTTTATTCACAGAAGCAAGGGTAACTACTTCACATCTCTGCAACAATTCTGTTGCTTTCTCTTTCATTGTTTTTGTGGTCATAAGCTGATTGGTTTTTATTAATCTTGCAAAGGTAACGGCATATCTTCCCATTCTATTGTAAAAAAGCGACTTTTACCTAATCTATCTTTGTGGTTCGATATAAGTAAGTGTGGTTTCTTCCGGAACGGTTAGGGAAAGAAAAGACGCAGGAGTATTGCCGGACATCGACTTAATCTCTTTTGAAAAATGCGCTAAATCATAGTATCCTGCATCAACTGCCGTAGTCAACAGATTGGCTGATGTTGTGGTTCTCAACAATTCCACAGCATTCTTAAATTTAACAATACGGCTGTATTCTTTAGGAGTAAATCCGGTATAATGCTTGAACTTCTCTCAAAATGACGCTGACACAAACAGACATCATCCATCAAGCTGCGAACAGAACGTTTTCCTTTGGAATGATTAATCATGTTCACTGCCATAGCGACATGAGAATCGGCAGGCTGATAATGACGCGCCAAATATGCCAGCAAATATTCTTCCACTACTCGTATTCGATCTGTGACATGCTTCTGCTCACCTAATTTTTCAATAAAAGTGTCATCAAAACAGCCTTCATCTCATTAGTACTGACTCTGCTATTCACAAACTCGTGTAGAGGCAGGTTTGTAAAGCAAGA
>ENA-OQDE01000128-OQDE01000128.1-human-gut-metagenome-genome-assembly--contig:-NODE-128-length-47524-cov-8.558601_pt1 | contig 47524 bp, 38 predicted proteins | sample MGYA00242768_ERZ504595 | MGnify/ENA primary metagenome ERZ504595 (study PRJEB26092, sample SAMD00036307) | human gut metagenome | host: Homo sapiens | study: EMG produced TPA metagenomics assembly of...
TATTGGGAACATGGCGTGTGGACTGTACGGAGAGTTATGTTATTGGTAATACGACTTATATGCTGCGCGATGCGAATCCCACCTGCCTGTGTTTACTATTGCATCTGTGGGGCTGGGACATTGGGCATTGGGAGGATATACTCCCGAGTACCATGCGGTAGGAAAGAATATAGGCGCGGTTACTTATGATTTTTTGGATAAAGGGGATAGAGAAGGGGTGGACTTGGTGACTATTCCCGGAAACTATACTTTTGATATAAAGCGTTTGCATGAATTCAAATTGGATTCATTGAATCTTCCTCAGGGAGCGGTGTTGGTGAACAAGACTCCTTCGTTTTATGAGCAGTATAAATATTGGGTCATAGGGGTTGTTTCGGCGTTCATGTTTCTGATAGCCTGTTTCTTGATAGCCATATATTATATTATCCGTATCAACCACTTGAAACATAATCTGGAAGTATCCGGCGAGGAACTGCTGGTAGCCAAGGAGAAAGCGGAGGAATCCAACAGGCTGAAGACGGCTTTTCTGGCCAATATGAGTCACGAAATACGCACTCCCTTGAATGCCATTGTGGGATTTTCCAGCGTGTTGGTCAGTGATGATTCCTCTCCTGCCGAGAAAGAGCTGTATTGTGATATCATTCAGAAGAATTCCGATTTGTTGTTGCACCTCATAAATGATATTCTGGACATCTCGCGCATGGAATCCGGAAGGATAAAATTCGTATGGGAAGAATGTGATGTGGTAGAGTTGTGTCAGACGGCTTTGTCTACAGTGGAGTATGGACGCAAGACCAGTGCTTTGTTTCTGTTTGAAACTCCTGTGCCTTCGCTGGTTGTCAAGACGGATGCCCAGCGTCTGAAGCAGGTGTTGATTAATTTGCTGTCCAATGCCGCAAAATTTACTCCGTCCGGTTCTATCAAACTGACGGTTGCCATAGACAAACAGCATCAGCAGTTGGAATTGTCAGTGTCGGATACCGGTTGCGGTATTCCGCCCGATAAGAGTGAAAAGGTATTTGAACGTTTCGAGAAATTGAATGAATATTCCAAGGTACGGGGCTGGGATTGGCCATTAGCAGGCTGATAATCGAGAATCTGGGAGGTAAGATATGGGTGGACAAGGATTATACCGAAGGCGCCCGATTTGTATTCACGCATCCTTTGACTAAAAAAGAATAAAGAATAGAGAAATGAAATATAGAATATGTATCAGTGCCCTGCTGTTGTGGGCAGGTATGCAGTTGTCTGCATCCAATAATCAGGAAGAAGTGGTTATCAAGATTATAGAAACCAGTGATGTGCACGGGAATTTCTTTCCGTATAACTTTATCGAACGGAAAGAATGGAGTGGAAGTCTTGCCCGTGTTCATTCCTTTGTGAAAGAACAGCGTGAGAAATATGGGGATAATTGCCTGTTGATGGATAATGGGGATATCCTGCAAGGTCAGCCTACAGCTTACTATTATAATTTCATGGATACCGTGTCTACTCATGTTGCGGCGGATATGATGAATTATATGGGATATGTGGTAGGTAATATGGGTAACCATGATGTAGAGACTGGGCATGCGGTGTACGACCGTTGGATAAAACAGTGCGATTTTCCGGTACTGGGGGCTAATATAATAGACAATGCCACTGGAAAACCTTATCTGAAACCCTACGAGGTGTTGGAGCGCGACGGAGTGAGGATAGCGGTTCTGGGTATGATTACTCCGGCCATTCCTTCATGGTTGCCGGAGAAATTATGGAGTGGTCTGCATTTTGAGGAAATGGAGCCCTGCGCACGCAAATGGGTGAAGATTATAAAGGAAAAAGAGAATCCTGATGTCATTGTGGGATTGTTTCATGCCGGAAAGTCGGGCAACGTGTTGGGACAGGTGGTGGAAGATGCCTCTATGGATGTAGCCAAACGGGTTCCGGGCTTTGATGTGGTGCTGATGGGGCACGACCATACTAGGGAATGTGTAAAGGTGCAGAATGTGGCAGGAGACAGTGTGCTGGTCATTGACCCGGCAAACAATGCCAATGTAGTTTCGGATGTGACCCTGACCGTAACAAAGAAAGATGGGAAAGTAGTGGAGAAGTCGGTGGAAGGTAGATTGGCGGATATGAACAAGTATCCTGTCAGCCGGGAGTTTATGGATAAGTTTGCCCCTCAATACAAGGCTGTAAATGACTTTGTATCCCGTAAAATCGGTACAATTTCACGTACCATCACAGCGAAGGATGCTTATTTCGGTTCTTCTCCTTTCATAGACCTGATTCATCAGTTGCAATTGGAAATTTCGGGTGCTGAAGTGTCTTTCTGTGCTCCGTTGTCCTTCCGGGCAGAGATTAAAGAAGGAGACATCTATGTGAGTGATATGTTCAATTTGTACAAGTACGAGAACATGCTGTATGTGATGGAACTTTCGGGCAAGGAAATTAAAGGTTTCCTGGAAATGGCATACGCATCTGGACTAATCAGATGAAGAGTTCCGAGGACCACCTGATGCTTTTCAAGGAGCCGGTGGAGAAGGGGAAGCGTGCTAATTTCAAGAATTTCAGCTTTAACTTTGACTCTGCCGCAGGCATTAATTATACGGTGGACGTGACCAAGCCGGCAGGAGAGAAAATCACGATTCAGAGCATGTCGGACGGGACTCCTTTCAGTATGGATAAGGTTTATAAAGTGGCTTTGAATTCTTACCGTGGGAACGGTGGCGGAGATTTACTGACTCTTGGAGCTGGAATTTCCAAGGAAGATTTGGCAAAACGTATTATTTTTGCAACCGATAAGGATTTGCGTTATTATCTGATGCAATATATTGAGCAGGAAAAAGTGCTGCATCCTCATGCTATGCACCAGTGGAAGTTTATTCCGGAGGAATGGACTGTGCCTGCCGCGAAAAAAGACTATCAATTGTTGTTTGGCGAGGAAAAGAAATAAATAGTTGAGCAAGAGAAGGTACATAGTAGCCCCGTTATTACTGCTGGCGCTGTTTTTAACGTATCAGGTAAGTATCACTTTGTTTACCCACGTTCATATTGTGAACGGGGTGATGATTGTGCACTCTCATCCTTCGTCCGAAAAACACCATACGCATACCACAGGACAGGTAATCTTAATTGCTCATCTGAGCACTATCCAGACTCTGGAGCCCGGGGGCAGACAGAGATGACTGTATTCCGTCCTGTGTTGTATGTTTTGGAATACAAGACAAATACTTTCCGCGCGAAAGCGCTTTGTGCGCAATGTATCCATTTGCGCGCTCCTCCTTTTTATTGCTGAAACATAAGGTATATCTGTTGACGGGATACATTCGGATAATCCGTTCAACAGATGCGGATGTGCTTTTGCCGTAGAGCTGCACACATTCTTTAATTGAATAAACCGAAACATTTTAGTAATAGAAAAAATAGATGAAACAATATATTCTGTTACTCGTGCTCATGGTGATGGGTGCGGGTATCCATGCGTATGCAGAAGATGTAAATCCTGTGAAGGAAGGAAATGTGATTTCAGGTCATGTAGTGGAAAAAGGCACGGAGAACAGCCTTCCGTATGCTACCATATTGATTGTGGAAACCGGGCAAGGTACGGTGAGTAACGAGGACGGGGAGTTCCGTTTCAAGAAGGTTCCGGCAGGAAAGTACACATTGAGGGTTCAGCTACTGGGCTATGAGACACAGGAAAAGAAAGTGACCGTCAGTAACGACTTCACGGTAGATGTTCATTTTTTGATGAGTGACGAAAGTATTATGACGGACGAGGTAGTCGTATCGGCCAATCGCAATGAGACAAGTCGCAAGGTGGCTCCGGTGGTAGTCAATGTGATGAATGCCAAGCTGTTCGAATCGGTGAATTCTACCGATTTGGCTAAATCCTTGAATTACCAGTCGGGGTTGCGTGTGGAGAACAACTGCCAGAACTGCGGCTTCCCTCAAGTGCGTATCAATGGCTGGAAGGACCTTATTCTCAGATTCTTATCAATAGTCGTCCGGTAGTCAGTGCTCTGTCCGGTGTGTATGGCTTGGAGCAGATTCCGGTGAATATGATAGAGCGTGTAGAGGTTGTCCGCGGAGGAGGGTCGGCCTTGTTTGGTGCTAATGCAGTGGGCGGAACCATCAATATCATCACGAAAGACCCCATCAACAATTCATTTCAGGTTTCTTCAACAATGTCCAATATGAACGGCAAGGTGTGGGAACAGTATATGGGAGCCAACGCCTCTTTGGTGTCAAAAGACAATACGTATGGCATCGCTTTGTATCAGTCTTATCGGAACCGTAATCCGTATGATGCGGACGGGGACGGTTTCTCGGAGTTGGGAAAGCTGAATATGAATACGTTCGGGCTGCGCACCTATTACCGTCCTACGCAGTTCAGCCGTATCAGTCTGGAATATCATACCACGAATGAGTTCCGCCGCGGAGGGAATAAATTTGATTTGCAGCCGCACGAAACGGATATCACCGAACAGACCAAGCACGTTATCAATAGTGGCGGATTAAGTTATGATTTGTTTTGGAAAGAATACAAGCATAAGCTTTCTTTCTATTCTTCCATCCAGCATACCGACCGTAACAGTTATTATGGTGCGCAACAGGATGCGAATGCATACGGAAAGACGAAAGATCTGACTTGGGTGGCAGGCGGCATGTATGTGGGTAATTTTGAGAAAGTTTTATTCTCTCCTGCTACTTTTACCGCCGGGCTGGAGTATCAGAACAACTCCCTGCACGATGTTATGACCGGTTATCACCGTGATATGAAACAGGATGTGCGCATTGCCAGCGCTTTTGTGCAGAACGAATGGAAAATGAATCAGTTTGTATTCCTGGCCGGGTTCCGTCTGGATGACCATAACCTGATTGACAATCCCATCTTCAGCCCCCGTCTGAACCTGCTCTATAAGCCCAGTGACAAACTGCAGGCACGTATTACCTGGTCTACCGGTTTTCGTGCGCCGCAGGCATACGATGAGGATTTGCACGTTACGGCAGTAGGAGGTGAGGGCGTGCTTATCAAGTTGGCGGAAGGGCTGAAGCCTGAGCATTCTAACAGCATCAGCGGCTCCATTGACTGGACGGCGAATATCGGTCATTTCCAGACCAATTTGTTATTGGAAGGATTCTATACCGGATTGGATGACGTGTTTGTACTGGAGGATATGGGCCATGACCAGAATGGTAACAAGGTGAAGGAGCGTCGTAACGGTAACGGGGCACGTGTGTATGGCGTGAATCTGGACGGAAAGATTGCACATGGACGTGATGCGGCTTTACAGGTGGGCTTCACGGTGCAGCGCAGCGAATATACTGAGCTGGAGGCATGGAGTGAGAATCCTGAGGTAGCGCCGGTGAAGCGGATGCCCCGTACTCCTGACTATTACGGTTATTTCACATTGACATCTGCTCCGTTCAAGAATTTCGACTGCTCCTTGTCCGGTGTGTACACAGGCCGGATGCATGTGCCGCATTTCGCACCGACAGAGTTGCCCGAGGAATATATAGGACAATATATCGCTAAAGATGAAATGGTGCATACTCCTGATTTCTTTGATTTGAATGTGAAACTGAATTATACGTTTGTATTGAATGACCATATCAAGTTGCAATTGAACGGTGGAGTGCAGAATATCTTTAATGCTTTCCAAAAGGATTTGGACAAAGGTGGTTATCGTGACTCGGGTTATTTCTATGGGCCTACACAGCCTAGAACGTATTTTGTGGGGATCAAGATTACGAATTGAATAATCTGCTGATTGGTCAATGTGCTAATATGTCAATGGGTTACGCTTTGTTCCACATGGCACATTAGCACATTGTCACATTGACAAATTAGCAGATTGATTTATTACCAACTACTGACAAGTGACTATACTTTTCTGTAATCCGGAATCCCGGATCGGGATAATTATATAAGGGGAAGCGGTGTTCTGTTTCTCCTTCCATATATTTCCACAGACTGGCATATTCTTCTTTCTTCTCGCCCATTTCCTGCAATTGCAGCATATATTGCCAGATAGACTTGTTTTCCTTGATGTATATTTTTTCCATCTGATGAATAATCGGACTATGCTGGCGGGTTGGGTCATGGTCAAATTCCAGTATCCGTTTTCCCTCTTTTGTCATACCGATAGTTACGAAAGTCATGCTCTTGCCTATACCCGGCAGGTTCAGTACGCTGCGGTCTGTTGCTACGAAAGGAATCTGATGGAAGGTGCAGAAACGCTGTACGGCTGCCGCACGGTCTTTACTGTTTCTCAACAGGTTCAAGAACTCCTTTTCTTGCTCTGCGGAGAGTTTTCCCCATACCTTTTCCTCTTCTTTCTCCTGCAAGGAGCGGCTGTTAGGTGCAAATACGGCATAATTCTCCTCAAATCCTTTTACCGAGAAGGTGTAATAGCATAGTACACCCAGCCCATTCAATACTTTGCGCAGCTTGGCGGTGTGTCCGCGACGGGAAGCCGCCACATTATATACTAACTGGTTGGTGATAGTCCACCCGGCTGCCAGTATCTTGCGGATAGCTTCACGCGCTTCGGGTGTTACTTCCAGCGGAGTCTGGAAATGCGTTTGAATCAGAAATTGGCTGACTCCTACGGCAGATGCCTTTTCTTTGAACTCGCGTAAGATATCCAATAGCTCGTCATTGATTCGCATGGGCAGATACACAGGGAGCCGACTTCCCAAGCGTACACGCTGGAGCTCGGCATATTTTTCTCCTTCCGCACGGTGCAGGTTTGCATTCCGTTTGCGGACAGCCATTTTGTAGACGGCTTCCAGTATATTGCGCAAGGTCTTGTTCTGGCTCATCAATGCATCGCCTCCCGTAATCAGGATATCCCTGAGCTGAGTGTCGTTCTCGAAATATTCCATCAGTTTTCTCAACCTCTTGTCCCAGCTCTCTTTCGGCTTCAATTCCTCGAAGTTGAAGTTCAGACGTTCACTTTGAAAGTCGTACATGCGCTGGCAGGATGCACATAGGCCGCCGCAGGCACGTCCCATCGAGTCGGGGATAAGAATGGCCACATCGGGATAACGGCGGTGAATGTTGTGCCGTCCGGCAGCAGCCATCCGGCAGCGTTGGGCTTTCCGTCCTCTACTGCATCTTCTTTTTCCCATGCGTGGATGTTACCGTAAGTTTCTACCAATGGGAAGAGTACAAGATATAGCTGCGTATGGCTTCGTCATCATATCCTTTTCCGGTAGGATTCAATAATGACAAATAATAAGGGGTGATGAAGACAGGCATTCCTTTCTTGCGTGCTTTGTGATAAAGCTGCAAGGTTTCTTCGGACAGGGAGTTGCCTAGCATCCGGTTCAGTTCGGTAGGGCTTTTTACGGCCATTGCCAGATGAAAACGGGCTTCGTTCCACCATTGGCAGACCAGCCGGCGTTTGTCCTCTTCCGTGCTTCCTTCAGGAAAAAGGTAGCGGCTGGAGGGTGCGTGTCTGTTTTCTATTTTCTGGATAAGAAGGGAGATGATACGTTCTTTGTTTTGTCGGCGGATAGCCGGACATCCTCATTCAGTCCGCTGGGCCAGCGTTTCATCCACTGTTGCACTTGTTTTTCATCAGGTAGCTCCTCTTCTTCGTGATAAAGCCGGTCGAACTGGTGATACAGGTCAATCCATAAATCAACGGAAATCTCTTCATTGATGATACGATTCGTTAAAAACTTCCAAAGCAGTGAGATGGTTTCTATTTTAATCTCCTGTTCTGTAGAGGCTTCGTAAATGGTTTTTCCATCGTTATCTATCAGTCTTTTAATTTGCCTTGTGGCAGCAGGATTGTAAATAGGACCGGATAATAGATAATCGTTCAGCTTATTCTTGAAAGCTGTTTCATCCTGGCTTTCTGAAGCCAATGAAGTGAGTTGGGTTAATCGGGTTTCGAATAGTGTTTTAATGCCATGGGTGGATAACATCTTATTCTTTTGTTTCATAAGCAAACGGTTGTTAAGAAAGTGAATACTATAAATAACATATTTCTCGTAGAAAAGTTATCAAACTGTTAACTTCATGCTGCTAAGATAGTAAAAAAGCTTCTTTTATGCAAATTCATTAACAAAAAGACGCTTTTTATAAATAGCATTATTTTATAGAGTACATTTGCTTTGTGCTTTCGTCTTTTTTTAAAGCCCGGAGCTTTTATCGGGAAACGAAGAAATTCGTAGTTTTGTAGAGCTTTGCTTGTTTGCAGGTCAATCAAGCTGAAGAGAAACCTCATTTTAATAAATGGAAAAACAACATAGAAGTAAATAAATGGAACTGAAACAACTTTTTACCTTTGCAGCAGCCTGTTCGCTGGCACTTTCGGTATCGGCGCAAGATAGAGTACACTATACAGGCACGGAGCTGTCTAACCCTACCTGTCATGACGGGCAATTGTCACCCGTGGTAGGGGTACACAATATTCAGGTGATGCGTGCCAACCGGGAACATCCTGCACCCGATAACGGCAATGGATGGACATACAATCATCAGTCCATGTTGCTTATTGGAACGGACAATTCTATATGCATTATCTTTCCGATCCTTCGGACGAGCATATTCCTCCCTCACAAACTTTCCTGATGACCTCGAAAGACGGTTATCACTGGACAAACCCGGTGACCCTTTTCCCTATCTACCGGGTTCCCGATGGCTATACCAAGCCCGGACGCACAGACAAGGCGAAAGATCTGGATGCCATCATGCATCAGCGTGTAGGCTTTTATGTGTCAAAGAGCGGCCGACTGATAGCTATGGGAAACTATGGCGTGGCGCTGGACAAGAAAGATGACCCGAATGACGGGAACGGAATAGGCCGTGTGGTTCGCGAAATTAAAAAGGACGGTTCCTTCGGCCCCATTTATTTCATTTATTATAACCATGCGTTCAATGAAAAGAATACCTCTTATCCTTATTTTAAACGGAGTAAAGACAAGGAGTTTGTAAAAGCCTGTCAGGAGATTCTGGATAATCCCCGCTACCGTATGCAGTGGTGGAGGAAGCCGACCGCAATGACCCGTTGATTCCTTTACACAAGGAATACAAAGCGTATTGTGACTATACCTTGCCCGACGGCCGTTTGGTAAGCCTGTGGAAACATGCCCTGACTTCCATCAGCGAGGATGGCGGGAACACATGGGCGCAACCGGTGGAACGTGCGAAAGGTTTTGTAAACAGTAATGCGAAGATTTGGGGGCAGCGTTTGAGTGACGGTACATACGCCACGGTGTATAATCCTTCCGAGTTTCGCTGGCCGCTGGCTATCTCGCTCAGTAAGGACGGGCTGGAATATACGACCTTGAATCTGGTGCACGGCGAGATTACACCGATGCGTTACGGAGGTAATTATAAATCATTCGGTCCTCAGTATGTACGGGGTATTCAGGAAGGTAACGGGACTCCTCCGATGGTGATTTATGGGTGACTTACAGTATGAATAAAGAGGATATGTGGGTGTCTCATATTCCTGTGCCTGTCCGCGCACACGCCAGCGAGCATGCTGACGACGATTTTGCCGGCTACAAAGATTTGAGCGAACTGACCGACTGGAATTTGTATTCCTTGCAGTGGGCTCCCGTATCACTGGATGGAAAATGGCTGGTGCTGCAAGACAAGGACTTATTCGATTATGCCCGTGTGGAGCGTAAGATACCTGCTACAAAAGAACTGAAAGTATCTTTCGAACTGATGGCGGAACAGAACGATAAAGGACTTTTGCAGATAGAATTTCTGGATGAAAACGGCATTGCCTGTTCCCGTCTGGAACTGACTCCCGATGGACTTTTCCGTGCCAAAGGAGGTGCGCGGTTTGGTAATTTGTTGAAGTATGAACCGGGCAAGACGTATAAGGTAGAAGTGGAGCTTTCTGTTGCCAACCGCATGGTAATTGTCTATGTGGATGGAAAGAAAGTGGGGCAACGTATGTTCTTTGCTCCCGTTCCGGCCATCGAGAGAGTGATGTTCCGCACCGGAGCGCAACGGACTTATCCTACGGTGGATACTCCGGCGGACTGGTATGGCATTCTGCCGAATGCAGGTGAGCAAGAACCTTTGTGCACCTATCGTATAGCCCATTTCAAGACGGCTTCTGCTGATAAGGATGCCGGTGCAGCCTTCTTGAAATATAAGGATTTCAAGCCCTATGTGGATTATTTCAACAGCATGGAGGATGAGAATATAGCCCAGGCTATTCCCAATGCCCGTGCATCTCAATGGATGGAAGAAAACATTCCTCTTTTCGAGTGCTCTCAAAAGAACTTTGAGGAAATGTATTATTATCGTTGGTGGACGCTGCGCAAGCATATCAAGGAAACTCCGGTGGGCTATGGCATGACCGAATTTCTGGTAAACCGTTCGTATGCCGATAAATACAATCTGATAGCTTGTGCCATCGGTCATCATATTTATGAGAGCCGCTGGTTGCGTAATCCGGAATACTTGAATCAGATTATCCATACTTGGTATCGGGGTAACGAAGGAGGCCCGATGGCTAAAATGACCAAGTTCAGCTCGTGGAATGCGGATGCGGTACTGGGACGTTACATGGTCGATGGAAACAAGGAGTTCTTGTTGGATATGGTAAAGGATTTGGAAGCGGAATATGCCCGTTGGGAAAAGACAAACCGCCTGCCCAATGGACTTTACTGGCAGGGAGATGTGCAGGATGGTATGGAAGAATCCATCAGCGGAGGCCGTCGTAAGCAATATGCCCGTCCCACTATCAACAGTTATATGTATGGCAACGCCAAAGCACTCTCTCTTATCGGCATCATGACAGGAGATGAGGCATGGCCATGAAATATGGATTGAAAGCCGATTCCATTAAAACATTGGTACAGGATAAGTTGTGGAACACAGACCACCATTCTTTGAAACGATGCGTGGAGATGCGTCCGCCGAGGTACGCGAGGCTATCGGCTATATCCCTTGGTATTTCAATTTGCCGGATGCTTCTTCCAAATACACTGTGGCATGGAAGGAAGTGATGGACGAGAAAGGTTTTTCCGCACCTTACGGACTTACCACTGCCGAGCGCCGTCATCCTGAGTTCCGCACGCATGGCGTAGGTAAGTGTGAATGGGATGGGGCTATCTGCCGTTTGCATCTGCACAGACTTTGACCGCAATGGCCAATTTCATGAATAATTATCCTCAGACTGTATTGACAGACAGCGTGTATTTCCATCACATGGAACGCTATGTGGAGTCGCAGCATCACCGTGGCCGCCCCTACATAGGCGAGTATCTGGATGAGGTGACCGGTTATTGGTTGAAAGGAGATCAGGAACGCAGCCGTTATTACAATCATTCTACTTTTAATGATTTGATGATTACCGGTTTGATAGGACTCCGTCCGCGCATGGATAACACAGTGGAGGTGAATCCGTTGATTCCCGAAGGAAAGTGGGATTATTTCTGTTTGGATAATGTGTTGTATCATGGCCGTAACCTCACTATTTTGTGGGATAAGGACGGCAGCCGTTACCAGCGTGGAAAAGGTCTGCATATCTATGTGGATGGAAAGGAAGTGGGACACTCCGATACATTGACCCGTGTCCTTTGTGAGAATGTGTTATAATTTTGAATAAAGGGGATGTCTTAAGATAATAAACAGACTGTTGAAAGAAAAATGAATTACAGAAAATTCTTAATAGCTGCTTTGTTAGTTATGTCTTTCGCCGTGCAGGCGAAGGACATAACTGTTACCCGCCTGACGTGTGAGATGCGCGAAGGAAGAGTGACCACCTCTGATACCCCTCGTTTGATGGCAGATGAGTTCGCCGGAAAATGGCACGCGGCAGACCGCTTATGAGATAGAGGTTCGGGATGTATGGGCAGGAAAAGTAGTCTGGAACAGCGGCAAAGTAAAATCCGCTCAAAGCCAGTTGGTTTCCTGTGCGGATGCGGCCTTGGAGAAGGACAGGCATTATACTTGGCGTGTTCGTGTCTGGGATGAGGCTGATACGCTTCAGCCTGGAGCGAATCCTCTGATTTCAGTATCCTGACTTCCGAAGCGGCTTTCGCCGGCAGTGATGGATTGGGGCCATTACCCGTAAAGACGCTCATTTACCCGAGGCCGGAAATATCATGGCAGTGAACTGAAAAAGCCTGAGGCAAAGGCCGCCTGGCTGCTGTGGATACTTTGGCAAAGAAAAGTATTTATCTGCGCGTGAGTTCTATGTGGCAAAGAAAGTGAAAGACGCCACGGCGTATGTATGTGGCTTGGGCTTTTATGAATTTTCGCTGAATGGAGAAAAAGTGGGAGACAGCGAATTTGCCCCTCTTTGGAGCGACTATGACAAAAGTGTCTATTATAATACTTATGATGTCACCTCGCAAGTGAAGAAAGGCGGTAACGCTATCGGAGTCCTGTTGGGAAATGGATTTTACAATGTGCAAGGCGGCCGCTATCGTAAACTGCAAATCAGTTTCGGCGCTCCCACGCTTCGTTTCCGGATGGTGGTGAATTATGAAGACGGAACCTGTGAAACGATTGTTTCCGGAAAGGACTGGAAGTACGATTTCAGTCCCGTACTGTTCAATTGCATCTATGGCGGAGAAGATTATGACGCCCGCCGTGAGCAGAAAGGCTGGAACATGTTCGGTTTTAAAGAGCAGGATTGGCATCCTGTCGTGATTCAGGAAGCCCCCAAAGGGGTGCTTCGTCCGCAGATAGCGCAACCGGTAAAGATCATGGAGCGTTATGATATCCGGAAAGTGACCAAGCTCACCGCTGAACAGATAACAGCCGCCTGCAAGTCAACCAAACGGACGGTGGACCCGTCTGCCTTTGTGCTGGATATGGGACAGAACCTGGCCGGGTTCCCCGAAATTACCGTCCGTGGAAAGAAAGGGCAGAAAATAACCTTGCTTGTATCCGAATCCCTGACGGACGAGGGAGCTTGCAATCAGCGTCAGACCGGCAGACAACATTATTATGAATATACTTTGAAAGGGGAGGGAGTGGAAACTTGGCATCCTCGTTTCTCCTACTATGGCTTCCGGTATATTCAGGTGGAAGGTGCTGTGCTGAAAGGGCAGAAGAATCCCTTCCGTCTTCCGGTGATCCAGAAGATACAGTCGTGCTTTGTTTATAACTCGGCTCCTAAAATATCCACCTTCGAATGCTCCAACCGCATCTTCAATGATGCCCACCGGCTGATAGAGAAAGCGGTGCGAAGCAACATGCAGTCTGTGTTTACGGATTGTCCGCACCGGGAGAAACTGGGCTGGCTGGAACAGGATCATTTATGCGGTCCCGGTTTGCTGTACAATTATGATTTGACGGGCTTTGTTCCTCAGACTCTTCAGAACATAGCCGATGCACAGCATGCCAACGGCGCGGTTCCTACCACTGCTCCGGAATATGTGGTGTTCGAGGGCCCCGGTATGGATGCTTTTGCCGAATCTCCCGAATGGGATGTACCTTTGTGGTATTACCTTTCATGTATTATGAGACGTATGGGATGATTCATTGATTAGAAAATACTATAACGGAATGCGCCGTTACATTGATTATATGACTACCCGTGCCAATGATGGAATCGTTTCTTTCGGACTGGGTGATTGGTATGATTATGGAGATTTCCGGGCCGGATTTTCTCGTAATACGCCTGTTCCTTTGGTAGCTACCGCCCATTATTATATGGTTGTTCGCTATCTGGTGGAGGCGGCACGTATGCTGGATAATAGGTATGATGTAGCATATTACACTCATTTGGGTGAAGAAATTAATAAAGCATTCCATCGGGAGTTTTATCACAAGGACACTCGTCAGTATGGTACGGGAAGCCAGTGCAGCAATGCCTTGCCTTTGTTCCTGGGAATGGTTCCCGCCGATGACAGACAGGCGGTGCTTGATAATCTGGTAGCGGATATAAAACGCCACGGCAACCGGCTGACCACCGGTGATGTGGGTAACCGTTATCTGTTCCAGACTTTGGCGCGTAACGGGTTGAATGAGCTGATGTACACCATGCACAACCATGAAGAAGCACCCGGCTATGGTTTCCAGCTGAAATTCGGAGCTACCACGCTGACCGAGCAATGGGACCCGCGGCAAGGTTCTTCGTGGAATCACTTTATGATGGGGCAGATTGATGAATGGTTCTTCAACTCGCTGGCGGGTATCCGCACCGTTGAGGGAAAACCGGGAATGAAGGAAATAGAAATACGTCCCCGTCCGGTAGGCGATTTGACATACGTCCGTGCCTCTACCCAAACCTTGTACGGAAAAGTTGCGGTAGACTGGACCCGCGAGAATGGAGTCTTTACATTGAAAGTAACGATACCTGTAGGGTGTACGGCACGCGTATTCCTTCCCGATGAAAAAGAGCCGAAGATAGTGGAAAGCGGAACTTATTCTTTTAAGAAATAAACGCGGTTTTCATAGAAAAAGCCCCCTAAGGGTATTTGGTAAAACTAAAATCAACTAATGAACAATATGAATAAACGTACCTTTTTAAGTCTGTTACTATGTGTTTGCTGTCTGTCTTTTCTGCATGCGGAGCGTGTGGATATGCAGCAGGCAGGTGCCGATGTGCAAGGCAGGAAGCTGAACACAGCATTGATTAATTCCACCATCGACCGCCTGAACGCCCATGGTGGAGGAACCCTCTTTTTCCCCGCAGGAACTTATCTCACCGGTTCCATCCACATGAAAAGTAACATCACTCTGGAACTGGAAGCAGGAGCCACCTTGAAATTCTCGGAGAACTTTGACGATTTCCTCCCTTATGTGGAAGTGCGTCATGAGGGAATCATGATGAAAAGTTTCCAACCGCTGATTTATGCCGTGGATGCAGAGAACATCACCATCAAGGGTGAAGGGACACTGGACGGACAGGGCAAAGCATGGTGGACGGAATTTTTCCGCGTCCTTGTAGATCTCCGGGACAACGGCAAGAGAAACATCAACAAGTACCAGCCCATGTTCGAGAAGGAAAACGACCTGAAAGCCCTTTACGCCGAAACCAACGAAGACTGGCACGGCACATTGGACCGTCGTTTCTTCCGTCCCCCTTTCATACATCCCATCCGTTGCAAGAATGTACGGGTAGAGGGCGTGAAGATTATCAACTCTCCCTTTTGGACCGTAAATCCTGAGTTTTGCGATAATGTGACCATTAAGGGCATTACCATCCACAATGTGCCTTCCCCCAATACGGACGGCATCAACCCTGAGTCTTGTAAGAACGTACACATCAGCGACTGCCACATTTCGGTAGGCGACGACTGCATCACCATCAAATCCGGACGTGACCTGCAAGCACGTAAACTGGGCGTTCCTTGCGAGAATATCACGATTACCAATTGCACCATGTTGAGCGGACACGGTGGTGTAGTTATCGGCAGCGAGATGAGTGGGGGAGTGAAGAAGTGACCATCAGCAATTGTGTCTTTGACGGAACCGACCGGGGGATTCGTCTGAAATCCACCCGTGGTCGCGGAGGCATTGTAGAAGATATCCGTGTAAGCAATATTGTGATGAGTAACATCAAGAAAGAGGCTATCGTCCTCAATCTGAAATATAGCAAGATGCCTGCCGAACCGAAGAGTGACCGTACTCCGGAATTTCGTAATATCTATGTGTCGGGTGTGACGGTCCGTGATGTGAATACCCCCATTATGGTGGTAGGCCTTCCCGAAGCGCCTATTACCGGTATTGTGATGCGTGATGTGTATATTCAGAATGCCAAGCAACGCTGTGTTTTTGAAGACTGCAAGGACTTGGTGCTGGATGATGTGTATGTGGATGGTAAAGAAATAAAATAGACTTCCCGATGAAGAAACAACTATTATGGTGCATGGCGGCACTCTCTTTTTCCGCTGCATCTGCACAAACTTATGAAACCCGGTTCGCACGTCCGTTATCCGATGTGTTGAATGACGTTGCCGCCCGTTTCCAGGTCCGCTTGAAATATGACGTGGATACGGTGGGGCGTGTGCTTCCGTATGCCGATTTCCGTATCCGGCCTTATTCATTGGAGGAAACGCTGACCAATGTGCTTTCCCCCTTCGATTATAAATTCGTAAAGCAAAGTGACAAGGTATATAAGTTGAAACCTTACGAATACGCCCGCCGCACGGATGCCGACGGAGAAAAAATGCTGGCATACCTTAGTGGTTTATATAGTGATAAAAGTCAATGGGAACAGCGCAGGGAGATTCTCCGCAAAGAGGTGCGCCAACGTCTGGGACTGGATGATATGCTGGGGAAAACAGTGAAGGATGCAAAGCCTGTTCTTTCCAAAATACGCAAATTTGATGGCTATACCGTGCAGAACTTTGCATTGGAAACCTTGCCGGGACTTTATGTCTGCGGTTCAGTCTATGCCCCCCGCACCAAAGGCAAACATGCACTGATTATCTGCCCCAATGGTCATTTTGGACAGGGACGCTACCGCAAAGACCAGCAGCAGCGCATGGCGACTCTGGCACGTATGGGGGCTGTCTGTGTGGATTATGACCTGTATGGTTGGGGTGAATCCGCCTTGCAGGTAGGAGGAAAGGCGCACCATACTGCCGATGCGCACACCATTCAGGCTATGAACGGAATATGGATACTGGACTATATGCTGGCAAACCGTAAAGATATAGATCCTGCATGCATCGGCGTGAACGGTGGTTCCGGCGGAGGAACGCAGACGGTGTTGCTTACCGTCCTGGACGACCGTTTTACAGCTGCCGCCCCTGTGGTCAGTCTGGCCTCTCATTTTGATGGCGGTTGCCCGTGTGAAAGTGGCAAGCCCATCCAGTTGGCAGGTGGAGGAACTTGCAATGCGGAGCTGGCCGCCCTGTTTGCCCCGCGTCCCATGCTGGTGGTTTCCGACGGAGGAGACTGGACAGCCACGGTTCCCCGTTTGGAATATCCTTACTTGCAACGCATCTACGGTTTTTACGGTGCGACGGACAAGGTGAGCAATGTACATTTGCCGCAAGAACGCCATGATTTCGGTCCGAACAAGCGCAATGCGGTTTATGATTTCTTTATAGACGTGTTCGTCCTTGACCGGAACATGCTGGATGAAAGTAAAGTAACCATTGAGCCGGAAAACGCATTGAAGAGCTTTGGTGAGAAAGGTGAGAAACTGCCTGCCGGAGCCTTGAGATATAAAGAATGATTTTGTCGTTTATTTATTAGGTTAAGAGTTAGTGTAGAATCTCCCTCTTGCATAGCCTGTGAAGGTGAGCAAGGGGGAACTTTTTTTAGATATGGGGGATTAATACTTTTTGTCGGGTATATCAGGCCTTGTCATGCGGACTGTTAAGTCTTTTTGTACGGACTGTTACTATAGTCTTCGGCAGTGGACCGTACAGTCTGCTACAGTGGACTGTACGGTCTGCCGTAGTGAAACATACGGACTACTGTCGTAGTCTGTAAAAGGTAACCGTAAGAAATGCTTTAATGGTACTGAAAAAAAGACTTAATGGAGCTGAAGCGATGAATTAACTCTGCATTTATGTTATAATCATCTTTAATTCTCCATCCTTGTGGCGCTTTCGGTCGTTTTCTTGTTTATAGTTGCGGATTCAAACCGGTTTCTACATCGGATTTCAGCCGGGTATAATGGAAAAAGCGGAGGTTATAATAAGATAATGCGTTTCTGTAATATGGCAGCAATCTGTTGTCTCAGTTGCGGGGCGCTGATGGGCTTGGCCATATAGCCGTCGAAGCCGTTTTCCATGGCCCGTTGTTCATCACTGGCATAGGCGAAAGCGGTAACAGCAATGATAGGTACATCCAAGGATAGTTTTCGTATTTCCCGGGTGGCCTCATAGCCATCCATCACCGGCATATTGATATCCATCAGAATTATCTGAGGGGTATGGAGCTTATACAAATTGACCGCCTCTTTTCCATCCCAGGCATGTACCAGGTTATATTCTCGTTTCAAGATAGATTGGAACAGCCGGTAATTGCTCTCATTGTCTTCGGCGATCAGAATGGTCAGCTTGTCTTTTTGCACGGAAATGAGTTGATGCTCTTCCTCTTTCTTGTTCTCTGCAGCGGCAGGCTGGTATGGAATGGTGAACCAGAAAGTGGATCCTTTTCCTTCCTCGGACTCAACACCGATGCGTCCTCCCATGTGCTCTACAATTGTCTGGCAAATGGATAGCCCCAGTCCTGTACCCTGTACAAAAGAGTTCAGTTTGACGAAACGTCCGAATATGGAGTTCACTTTGTCGGCTGGAATGCCGCAACCGGTATCTTTAACATAGAAATAAAGTTCTTTGTCGCATAGTTTGTAGCCGAAGGTGATGCTTCCTTGTGAGGTAAATTTGCTGGCGTTGTTCAGTAAATTGTTCAGTACCTGCATCAGACGGTTCTTTTCCGTTCTTATGAGGCAGGAGGGAAGTCCTTTCTGTACAATCAGTTGAATGCCGTTGCTCTCTGTCCGATAACGGGTAACACTTTCTATCTCGGAGATAATATCATTCAGTTCCACGTTGGAATAACAGAATTCCAGTGTGCCGGCCTCTATTTTCGATAAGTCCAGTATGTCGCTGATTAATTGCAGCAGCAACGTATTGTTACTTTCAATGATATTGATATATTCCTGCTTTTCCTGTTCCTCTTCTGCAGCAGCAAGGATGTTTGAGAAACCGATGATAGCATTTAGCGGAGTGCGTATTTCGTGGCTCATATTGGCAAGAAAAGCGGACTTCAGCCGGTTGGATTCTTCGCGCGGTCCTTGGCTGAAAGCAGTTCGTCTTCCATTTTCTTCCGTTCAGTTATGACTAGGGAAGATCCTACCAAAGTGAGCGGCATTCCGTTTTCGTCTTTGCTTTCCACAGCTGCCTGCGCCTCTATCCAGTCTATTTTCCATTGTGTTCCGTCATTGGCCAGCACGCGGTATTCCTCTTTTACTTTCTCTATTTTCCCGTCTGCCAGGTCACGGTAAGCCTGTATCACGCGCGGGCGGTCTTCTTTAATGATTTTAGCGAAGTATTGCTCATCCGAAACGCTCAACTGATCTTCGCTGATGCTTCCCGGCATGGCCGCCATGGCAATGGGGCGGTTGAGATCGCATAAAATGGTATGGTCTTTCAAATTCCATTTCCAAGGTACGATGTTGCTACTTCCAGTGCCATGGAAAGTTTATGGTTCGTGGCGCTCAGCATTTGCTGCGCATTGTGCAGTTCGGTGCTGTCCATGCAGAACACATCCACTGTGTCCGGTTCGGTAGAGCAATTCAGGACAACATCATAGAAGGTGTTGACGGTCTTAAAATAATATGGGAAGGTGATCGATTTCTTTTCTTTTAAGGTGATACTCATGAAATGGGTGAATTCCGGCAAGGACTCCGGGAAAATTTCAGAGGCTCTTTTCCCTATTATATCGGATTTGGGCAAGAAACATCGTTCGAAATAACGGTTGACATCCCGATAGATGCTGTCTATAATATTTCCTTCTTTATCCCATATTACCTGTTCCTTCATGTAAAGGATAGGCATATTGTCTATCAGATTGGTATATTGTGTGTTCGTGTCTATTTCATTTTGCTGGGCGCGTCTCAGCGCTTTCAGCATTTGAATGCGTTTTTGCTGTGTCACGGCCATCAGTATAAAAGCAATGAGTACACTTAGGATGATCCATTTATATTTGTTCAGAAAGTTGGCCGGTTTGTCATAGAAGACGGTGTCACCAGGCATAGGTCGGGATCGAGTCCTTTATTTACCAGTCTTGTGTAGTTGAATGCGGGGTGTGCTTCGTTGGGTTCATAAAAAGGTATGTCGCTGGCTTTCTTCCCATGTAGTATCTCGTCTATCGTTTTCAGTAATTGCCTGGTAAAGATTTGGTCATTATACATGTATCCTCCTACCATGCCGCCGTCATCCATACCTGCATAGCGGATGGTGAACAAAGGGGCGGAGATGCTGGCGATACTTCTGTAGGCATTAATCAGAAAATTGCTTGAAGTGAACGATTCGGTGAACCAGGTGGATACCAGAATGCCTGTGGTCTTGTCTGTTTTACGTACGGCATTATATAGCTGATGCAGACTGTTGGTACGCGAGGAGATGTATTCGTAATCCATTTGCGGGTATTTGTCTTTAATCAGCTCTCGCAGTTGCTTGTCATATTCCGGATTGGGGTAGATGCCGTCTCCCAGGAAAATCAGTTTCTTCATACCGGGAATCATCCTGCACATCAGTTGCACGTTTTCTTCCAGATAGATGGGGGTGTGCATGTAGGTGAAATTGAACTCTTCTGCCAATTCGCTCATGTGTGTCTTTTCTTCGGGGGTGACTGTATCTCTCTGCCTGTAGAATTTCTCATGGTACACATAGGGGTCGGCTCCGCATACAATGGCAGGTACTTTACCCCATAAAGATTGAATCTCTTCTCTGAAAATCAGGCTCATGCTCCCGATGAATACCAGCAGGCGGGGAGGGGTGGAACCATATTTCGAGGAAAGAATTTCTGGGAATCTCTCGATTTTAGTGGAGTCGCCTACCATAAAAAGATTCAGATGCTCTATGTAAGCGTCCATGTTCTCTATTCCAGCTATTTTATGAACAATGGGGGTGGTGATGCTGTTGCTCCAGGGAGAGGATTCGTTGTAGCTGTTCAGAATCAGAATATAGTTCCCCGTCTCGGTGTTTTCCTGTACATGGGAGGCTTTGCCGATGGTTGCAAAGAGGGTGAATATACAGGTACATATCAGTAACCGTTGTATATGGGCTACACACGTTCTTTTAAGATTTCTGTTCATTATTGATGTCCTACTCTTCTTTTATTATATAGCTACGATGCTTGTGATGCAACAAATGTACTATTAAATTAATGAGTGGACGAAGAAATGGAAATGTTTAACAAATATTAAAAGAGACAGGACGGGATGGAAAGTTTTCGTATAGGCAAATGGGAGATGATTGGATGGGAATTCCTGCCGGCCGATATGGCAGTGGGGCGCGAATGCTGATAAAGGGAGTGGGAGGGGAAGTCATTCTTTTGTTCTATTTCTTTTTTATATAAAGGAATAGTCTTATATTTATCCCGTCATCTTATTTTTGAAAAAGTAGGGGAACATCACTTAATCAGAAGTAGTTATGGAATATCACTTACGTACTAAATTGAATGGAAATATAGCAATGACTTCCTGTTTCCATGAAAACTCCTTTTTGCAGCGTGACAGGAGTCTTTATAAATTTATATGGGTGCGGCATGGAACGTTGGATGTGGAAGTGGATCATGTGGTGATGCATCTGGAAAAAGAGGAAATGATTTCGCTTACTCCTTTGCATCATGTGCAGATAAGGGGAGTGGGCGGTGAATACCTCACTTTTTTATTCAATAGTAACTTTTATTGTATTTACAGGCATGACAGCGAGGTGTCTTGTAACGGATTCCTGTTTAACGGTTCTTCCCGTGTCATGCGTTTGAAGCTTTCGCCTTCCCAGTCGGCCCGTCTTGACAGTATTGTCGATATTTTCAGGGGGAGTGTGGAATACAAGACAACTTGCAGGAAGAAATGTTGCGTATTATTCTGAAACGTTTCATTATCACTTGTACCCGCATAGCCCGTGAAAAGTTTGATGTGGACCCGGGACGTGAGAACATGTTTGATGTGATTCGTCAGTTTTATGTACTGGTTGACAGTCATTTTAAGGAGAAGAAGCAAGTACAGGATTATGCTGATATGTTGTGCCGTTCTCCCAAGACTATTTCTAATCTCTTTTCCCTTTACGGACTTTCTTCTCCTTTGCGTGTCATTCATGAACGCGTGGATGCGGAAGCCAAGCGCTTGTTGCTTTATACGGGTAAGAGTGCGAAAGAAATCAGTGAGATTCTGGGATTTGAGGATTTGGCTACGTTCAGCCGTTTCTTTAAGAAAATGAACAAGGAGAGCCTTTCGGAATACCGGAAAAGAGAGAAGCGGGAATAATTGCCAACCTATATGGGGAAATTGCCATTTACCGGAGGGGGAAAACCACCGACCTTTGCACCAGGAAGTTAAATCTTTTAATAATGAAAGCAATGATGGCAAAATTAAAATCTCTGTTTGTTGCGTTTTTAACAATAGCAGCATCTGCCCAAAAACTGGGTATCAATCTTATCCGTGTGGCAATCCTTGTAATTTTTGTATGGATTGGTGGTCTGAAATTCTGGAACTATGAAGCCGAAGGAATTGTGCCTTTTGTGGCGAACAGTCCCTTTATGAGTTTCTTTTATACTAAGGATGCTCCTGAATATAAAGAATATAAGCTGAAAGAAGGCGAACTCGATGAAACGAAGCACCTGTGGCATGAAGAGAACAATACTTATGGGTTCTCTCATGGATTGGGTATTTTGATTATGGGGATCGGTATCTTGACGTTTTTAGGCATCTTCTCTCCGAAACCGGTTTGGTGGGGGCCGGACTGGCTATTGTCATGACATTGGGCACTTTGTCTTTCCTTGTAACAACGCCCGAGGTGTGGGTCCCCGATTTGGGAAGTGGCGAACAGGGATTCCCTCTGCTGACGGGCGCCGGTCGTCTGGTCATTAAGGATATTGCTATTCTGGCAGGAGCTGTTGTCGTTCTTTCGGATAGTGCGGGAAGGGTATTGAACCAGTTGAAAAAGTAAAGTTGGAAAGACCGGTCACGGACATGCTCTTTTATAGGGGGGTATATGGATGCATTCCGGCGAGAGGCAAGTATTTCCTGCAAGACATAACTATCTATGAGGCAAGTTGCATCCTGTGTCATCTTGCTGTCTGTCAGCTATTGATAATGAATGCAAATTTGGCAGATTCTGCGGTTAACCCCTGTTAAGTGCTTATCTGTCTGTGTTAAAAGAGGAAAAAAAACTCTGACAAACGGTACAACCGTACAATATTTGTCATTACATTAGCGTCATAAATGTTAAACCAAACTTGAAATTAACAAATTAATAGATATTAAGTTATGAAACAAGCAACTAAAATGGTACTAGGCGCAGCAGCAATTGTAGCAGTCAGCGCAGGTGTAGCAGGAGTAACGGCTTATTCTATGTTGAAACCCGAGCCAAACAAAAGCGTGGCTTTTAATGATGTGTTCCAACAAAATCCGAATACAAGACTCGCCGCGTTGGACGCCACTCAAATGCAACCGGTGGATTTGACTCAGGCAGCGGAAAATTCAGTGCATGCAGTAGTTCATATAAAGTCAACTCAAGAATCAAAGACTCAGACGGTTACCGTTCGTGATCCGTTCTATGATTTCTTTGGTGATATTTTTGGAAATGGCAGAGGCGGCGGTCAGCAGCGTCAGGTGCAGACTCCTGAAAGAGTGGGATTCGGTTCCGGAGTGATCATCTCGAAAGATGGATATATTGTAACGAATAACCATGTAATCGATAATGCTGATGTGATCAGTGTCAAACTGAATGACGGACGTGAATACAAGGGACGTGTAATCGGCACAGACCCCAGCACGGATTTAGCGTTGGTTAAAATTGAAGCGGATGAGCTTCCTACGATTCCCGTGGGCAATTCGGAGGCTTTGAAAGTAGGTGAGTGGGTATTGGCTGTGGGTAATCCCTTTAATATGACTTCTACGGTAACAGCCGGTATTGTGAGTGCCAAAGCCCGTTCTTTAGGGTATATAATAATGGTGTGGAATCTTTCATCCAGACAGATGCTGCGATCAACCAAGGCAACAGTGGTGGTGCATTGGTGAATGCAAGGGGTGACTGGTAGGTATCAATTCCGTACTTTATTCACCTACAGGAGCTTATTCGGGTTATGGGTTTGCTATTCCAACCAGTATTATGACGAAAGTTATAGCCGACTTGAAAGAATATGGAACCGTTCAGCGTGCGGTATTGGGCATCAAGGGTACTCCGATTAATGATGACCAGCAGATGATGCCGGAAGAAATCAAGAAGAAGGTGAAGGAACTGGGCGCCACCGACGGTGTGTTGATTGCTGAGATAATTGAGGGAGGTTCTGCGGCCGGCAACTTGGAAGTAGATGATGTCATTATCGGTATTGACGGAAAACGTGTGAAGAACTTTGCAGAGTTGCAGGAGGGGTTGGCTAAACACCGTCCGGGTGACAAAGTAACCGTCAAGGTGTTGCGTGACAAGAAAGAAAAGGATATCGAGATGACCTTGAAGAATGCACAGGGAACAACGAAAGTGGTGAAGAGTGCGGGCATGGATATCTTGGGCGCAGCATTCCGTGAAGTTCCTCAGGAATTGAAGAGACAATTGAATTTGGGATATGGTGTGGAAGTCACAGGTGTGACAGACGGTAAGATGAAGGCTGCCGGTATCCGTAAAGGCTTCATCATCCTGAAGGCAAACGGACAACCTGTCAAATCAGTAAATGATTTGGAAGATGTGCTGAAAGCTGCTACCCAGTCACCGGATCAGGTATTGTTCCTGAGTGGTATGTTCCCATCAGGTAAACGTGCGAACTATGCAGTGGATTTGACACAGGAATAAGAAGATTTTTAAGGTAGAAAGTTTCAATAGGTAAAGTTTAGAGGATGCACGGTAAGGGTTACTTCCGTGCATCCTGATTTTATAGTCAAACAGGACTGATAACCTTATTTTCGCAAAATATTTAGGAAAAGAAGGACAAAGATAGTCTTTTTTGATTTATTAGCTAATATTTTTCAAACAAAAATGGATGTATTCCATTTAATGTTGTAAATTTGCATCCCAAATTTGTTTTATAGAGAATGAGACAATTAAAGATTACCAAAAGTATCACTAACCGAGAGAGCGCATCTCTGGATAAGTATTTACAGGAAATAGGCCGTGAAGACCTGATTACTGTAGAGGAAGAGGTAGAGCTCGCTCAGCGTATCCGTAAAGGCGACCGGGTAGCATTGGAAAAACTGACACGTGCCAACTTGCGTTTCGTCGTGTCTGTAGCCAAGCAGTATCAAAATCAGGGGTTAAGTCTTCCTGACTTGATTAATGAAGGCAACCTGGGATTGATTAAAGCAGCCGAAAAGTTCGATGAAACCCGAGCTTCAAGTTTATCAGTTACGCCGTATGGTGGATTCGTCAGTCTATTCTCCAGGCATTGGCAGAACAGTCACGTATTGTCCGTTTGCCGTTGAATCAGGTAGGCTCGTTGAACAAGATCAGCAAAGCCTTCTCTAAATTCGAACAGGAAAACGAACGTCGTCCTTCTCCGGAAGAACTGGCCGATGAACTGGAAATACCTGTAGACAAAATCTCGGACACGTTGAAGGTTTCAGGACGCCACATTTCTGTAGACGCTCCTTTTGTGGAAGGAGAAGACAACAGCTTGCTGGATGTGCTTGTGAACGACGACTCGCCTATGGCAGACCGTTCCTTGGTTAATGAGTCACTTGCGAGGGAAATTGATAGAGCACTCTCTACGCTGACCGAAAGGGAGAAGGATATTATCCAGATGTTTTTCGGTATTAATACGCAGGAAATGACGTTGGAAGAAATCGGCGATAAATTCGGCCTCACTCGTGAGCGCGTACGCCAGATTAAAGAGAAAGCCATTAGAAGATTGAGACAAAATTCGCGTAGCAAGCTGCTTAAGTCTTATTTAGGGTAAGAAAGATTCGGTTTCCGAAAAGAAAACAAAGCACAAGATGGAAGGTTGCTTCCGTCTTGTGCTTTTGTTCATAATATACCAATAATGCCTATCGGCTGCACTATGTGCCGCATGGTAATGGGCACATCAGCAAATTATTATAGTTAATTAATCTATTACTTTTTCGTATTTGTCCGTAAATAACTACTTTTGTCCTCTAATAAAATTATAAAATTAGAATTATGAAATCCATAAAGATTCTGTGCTCTTTATTATTGGTACTGACGGTATGCTCGGCATTCTCATTGAAAGGAAGTAAATCTGTTTATATAGTAGGCGTATCCGCATCGTTTACAGATTCATTGGTTTATTTCACGGAAATCCAGTTGCTGGACAGTGTGAGTCTGGATAAGAATAAGATGTTGCCGGAACGCTCACAATACAGTTATCAGCTGAAAAATTATCTGGAAAACGAGGAAGGGCTGACGAACCGTACTTGCTTTGTTTATTTCTCGAACAGCAGAAAGAAACTGCAGAAGACCATCAACAAGATGAAGACCAAGTATCAAAAAGGAAAGACCTTGCTGATTCGCGAAGTGAACCCCAATGCGTTCAAGTTCAAGAAACCGGAAGAGTAATCCTTTTCTTATGAAAAAGATTCTATTTCTATTCTTGGCAGCCTGCTTTTTCTTCTCTTGTGAGAAGGAAACAATCGTGATTCCTCAGCAACATGCCGGAAGAACGGTTCTGGCATTCTTTTGGGCGGATAACAGTTTGAATTCCAGTTTGCGTAATAATATTCAGACGATGATGCAAGGACTTCAGGCTATGAAGGATTCGGCTGCTTTATTGGTATATTGGGATGGTGAGGCTTCGGATATCAGTTGGCCGGAGCCTTGTATCGTAGAATATGTAACCAATGGTCAGGGGGGTATCAACAGCCTGTCTAAAGGAACGATAGATGCAATGATGGCTGATAAGAATACATCTATCTATGATTTGATTGGTATTGGTAACATCAGAAAAAAATATCCCCCTCAGACATCGACGGAGAAAACCGTCATGCAGACAGTGATAGGTGATATGATGAGTGCTTACCCGTCGGAAAGTTATGGAATAATCTTTGGATCTCACGGTTCGGGATGGTTGCCCACTATTACCGGCACCCGTTCTATAGGACAAGATGGCGGGCGGTATTCCAGTGACACAGCGTTGATACCGGAATTGGCGGAAGTGTTGCGTACGGTAAATCCTCAAAAGTTTGATTTTGTCTTGTTTGATGCGTGTATGATGGGGTGTGCCGAGGTGTATTATGAGCTGAAGGATGCTGCCAGATACTGTATCGCTTCTGTACTTGATATACCGGCAGCCGGATTTCCTTATGCAAGTGTGATGCCTTATTTGTATGAAAATGCGATCAAGGATTATTTGGGGCCAATCTGTAAAGATTATATAGATTATTATAACTATAATGGTTGGGGAACCATTTCGGCAGTGGATTGCAATCAGATGGAAGGCCTGGCGGAAGCGGTCAGAAGTGTGATTTTGTCCAATCAGGATAGCCTGAAGAACGTGGATACAGCTGATTTGCAGCAATATGGCAAAGGCAGCAGCAACTTCAAAGGATATGCCTATGATATGTTACAGTTTATTGAAAAATTGTGTGGAGGAATGGCTCCGGACGATTTTACGCAACAATTAAAGAAGACGGTCGTTTATACAGGTTATACTCATGATCCACCTCATCCTTGTACAGAATAGATGGGGATAACTACAGTGGAATGGGTATGTATATCCCCAATTCATTCACCACTCCCAAATATTTGCTTTGGAACAATTATTTCAAGTCTTCCATAGCGTGGTATCATGCATCCGGATGGGCTGAAACGGAATCTATTTGGGGGAATTGAAGGAGAATGCAGCCAGTTGCCTTTTACTTGATCCCGAATAATAGATATAGCGGATGGAAGTACCGAATTTCCGGTATTCCTCCATTTCCACCGAGTTGTCTACTGCATCCTGCAGGGCTTGTTTAAAGGCGGCATAATGGGTGTTCATATAAGTGGCGTTGTCCAGTTCTCCTGTAACACTGTAGAAATAGCTCACACTATTATCTTTCTCATTATAACAGGTGCTGTCCAGTGTAATCGTTTCGTTCATGCGTGTGGGGCAGGACCGGTTGGTCTTTTCGGCTGTCTGTTTGAATTTACGGACTTGTGAACGGTGGTTATTATTACATCCTGCCAAAGTAAGGATGCCTAGGGCCGCTATTATAACTGTTTCTCTTTTCATTATAAATCGGTATTTTGAAGCGAAAGTAAACTATAAGTTTGAACAAAGCAAATGGATTTTTGTTTTTTATTAGTAAGTTTGTGCAAACAAAAAAAGTAAAACATGTCTCGCATTATAGATGAATTAAAACGTACAGACCACAAGCGTTATCTGGGTGGTCTTGATTTCTTTAAATATATTGGTCCCGGATTACTGGTTACTGTAGGTTTTATTGATCCGGGAAACTGGGCCTCGAATTTTGCGGCCGGTTCCGAATTTGGTTACGCGTTGTTGTGGGTGGTGACCTTGTCTACCATTATGTTGATTGTGTTGCAGCACAATGTGGCCCACCTGGGCATTGTGACGGGATTGTGCCTGAGTGAAGCAGCCACGCAGTATTGTCCCAAGTGGATATCCCGTCCCATTTTGGGCAGCGCGGTGCTGGCCTCCATATCCACTTCGCTGGCGGAGATACTGGGAGGAGCCATTGCCTTGCAGATGCTTTTGGAAATTCCCATTGCCTGGGGATCTGTCCTTACTACGATGTTTGTCGTCATTATGCTTTTTTCCAATTCATATAAAAAGATAGAAAGAGCCATCATTGCTTTTGTATCCGTAATCGGCCTTTCGTTTCTGTATGAGTTGTTTTTGGTAGATATTGACTGGCCTGTGGCGATCCGTTCCTGGGTGGTTCCTGAGATACCCCAGGGCAGTATGCTGATTATCATGAGCGTACTTGGGGCAGTGGTTATGCCGCATAACCTTTTCTTGCATTCAGAGGTGATACAGAGCCACGAGTACAACAAGCAGGACGAGAGCTCCATTCGTAAAGTATTGAAATATGAATTCTATGATACTTTGTTCTCCATGATTGTAGGATGGGCCATCAATAGTGCCATGATCTTACTGGCAGCCGCTACTTTCTTCCGTACCCGGACTCCGGTGGAAGAGTTGCAGCAGGCGAAGTCGTTGCTTGACCCGTTGCTGGGCAGCCATGCCGGAATCATCTTTGCCCTGGCATTGCTGATGGCGGGGATTTCCTCCACCATAACCAGTGGTATGGCGGCAGGTTCTATCTTTGCGGGTATTTTCGGTGAGTCTTATCATATCAAGGATATCCACTCTAAGGTCGGTATTTTGATTTCTTTGGGGATAGCATTGGTTCTTATCTTCTTTATTGAGAATCCCTTTTACGGACTTATCATTTCTCAGATGATTCTGAGTATCCAGCTGCCTTTCACGGTGTTCCTGCAAGTAGGACTGACCTCTTCCAAACGGGTGATGGGCAAATATGCCAACTCCCGGTGGAGTTCATTCGTGCTTTATACCATTGCGGTGATTGTCTCCGCATTGAATATCATGCTGTTGCTCAGTTGAATAATGTGCGAATTTGCCCATGTGCCAATTGCCATGCGGGACCATAGCGCAGCACGTGGGCACATGGGCAAATTTTTTATTTCGTTTTGCTTTCCGAGATAATCAGCAGCTTGTCACCGGCGTGCAGTTGCAGAGAGCCATTGGGAATCATGAACTCGTTTCCTCTTTTTATCAGCATCACCAGCATACCTTTAGGTAGGTTCATATCCATTAGTCTGTTTCCTTTTGCCAGCATTTCTTCCGTCAGTACGATATCGCGGAGGTCTGTATTGATTTCCTCCGGTATCTCTACTCCGAAATCATTTCCTGTTTTTTCCAGTGGGGTATCCAGATGGAGTAATTTGGCCATCCATGAAATGGTCGTTCCCTGAACCACTAAAGACAATATGGTAATGAAGAATACGATATTGAAAATCTGAGTAGATCCCGGCACATCAGCTACTACTGGATAAGTGGCGAATATGATAGGTACTGCTCCGCGCAATCCCACCCAGGAAATAAACAGCCGTGAGTTGATGTTCATCTTTTTAAAGGGAAGGAGGCAGAGCAGGACACTGAGCGGGCGGGCGAGGACAATCATGAAAATGCCGATCAAGGTTGCCGGTATGGCGATGGACAACATTTCATGGGGATTCACCAGCAATCCCAGGCTCAGGAACATGATAATTTGGAAGAGCAGGTCATGCCGCTCATAAAAGTAGCGATCTCCTTACGGTTTACAATGCGTGCGTTACCCACCATCATCCCTGCTATATAGACAGCCAGATAGCCGTTTCCTTTACACAGGTCGGTCATGGTGAATGTGAAGAAAATAAAGCTCAGCAGCAAGATAGGATAGAGTGACTGGTTCTTCAAGTCAATCTTGTTGATGATTGCTACCGCCAGTTTCCCAGCAGGAATCCTGATGTGCCACCCACAGCAAACTGAATCAGGAATGAAATCAGAATATCGTCTGCCCCCATGCCTGCCGACGTGATGAACTGTATCAGGACGATAGTAAGCATATACGCCATAGGGTCATTACTTCCGCTTTCCAGTTCCAGCATCGGTCGGAGGTTATGTTTCAGATTCATGCTTTGCGAGCGCAGGATGTTGAACACGGAAGCAGAGTCCGTAGAGGACATGGTAGCCGCCAGCAGCATGGCCGTCATCAGGGACATGGTAATGCTGACATTCGAGAATCCGGAAATCCAATAAATAAAGAATCCGGTGAAAATAGTAGTAAGCAACACACCGAAGGTGGAAAGCAGTATGCCTTGTGGCAATACAGGCTTGATATCCGAGTATTTGGTATCCATACCCCCTGAGAACAGAATGATGCTAAGGGCCATCATGCCGATGAACTGGGCTTCGCCCGCATCATGGAACTGGAGTCCCAGACCATCGCTTCCGAACAGCATGCCGACCAATAAAAAAACAAGTAACGTAGGGATTCCGAACCGGTATCCGGTCTTACTCACTACAATACTTACGAACAATAGGATGGAACCTATCAAGAGAATGTTTTCTGCATTAAATATCATACTTCTGTGATCTTGTTTAATTTTTTAATATGATGTGCCAGCATCAGGCAGGCTGTGATAAACGCTAACAGATCGGATACAGGCATACTGAGCCAGATACCGTTCAGTCCCCACCAATGAGGTAGTAACAGCAGGCAGGGTAATAAATACAACAGTTGGCGGGACAAGGAGAGGAAGATAGAAATTTTCGCTTTCCCGATAGATTGGAAGAAACTGGAAATTACAATTTGTATTCCCACGAAAGGAAACATCAGTACTCCGATTTGTAACCCGGTGCGTGCCAATGCTGTAAGTTCTTTATCGTCTGTAAACATATTAACAACCAAATTAGGGAAAAGTTCGCTGAAAGCAAATCCCAACGAAGTGATGCACCCCCCTGCAATCATGCAATATTTCAAAGTCTGCTTCACCCGGCCGAATTTGTGTGCGCCATGATTATAGCCCACAATCGGTTGCATTCCCATAGTCAGCCCCATGATAACCATTACAAACAGCATCAGCAGACGGTTTAATATGCCGTATGCGCCGATAGCCAGATCGCCCCCGTAGAGCAGCAGGCTCTTGTTGAATATAATGACAATGGCCGAAGCGCAGACATTCATCAGGAACGGCGACATACCGATACTGAAGATATTCTCTACGATCCGTTTCCTTAATTTGAATATCCCTTTCTTGAAGCGGATATAACTTTTTCCTGCATGAAATGGCTCAGCACCCATATCATGCCGGCAAACTGTGAAGGATGGTTGCCGTGGCTGCTCCGCGGATTCCCCAACCGAGCCAGAAAATAAAGACAGGAGCCAGAATAATGTTGCATCCCACTGTCAGCATGGAGGACAGCATCGCCTTTCGGGGATAACCGGTGGCACGCATGATATTATTCAGTCCGATCATTACATAGGTGACAGGACTTCCTATTAATATAATCTGCATAAAGTCGCGGGCGTATGGCAACGTGTCATGGCTTGCCCCGAAGAAGAACAGAATCCGGTCCAGAAACAGCAGGGTGATGCCTCCGTAGAAAATAGAATTTATCACACAGAGCACCGTTACGTTTCCCAGCACCTTCTCGGCACCGTCCGTATCCTTCTGCCCCAGGCGGATAGAAGAAATGGTAGCGCCACCCACCCCGACCAGTGTACAGAATGCCACCAGCAGATTCATCAGCGGAAAAGAAATAGCCAAGCCCGATATGGCCATGGCGCCGACACCATGACCGATAAATACACTATCAATAATGTTGTACAGTGATGTCAGTGTCATCCCTATGATGGCAGGGATAGAGTACTCTAAAAGCAGCTTTCCGACCTTTTCTGTACCCAGTATGTGCGGGTTGTTTTCTTTCATTCGCGTTTTTGTTATTTTTAAGCTTTGCAAAGTTAGGAATATGGAGGATTATTCGGACCTTTGTGGCGTTAAATCAAACTAAAAGTAATATGAATTCAACAAAAAGCATAGCAGCTTTATTCGATTTTGACGGAGTGGTAATGGACACTGAGACTCAGTATAGTATCTTCTGGAATGAACAAGGACGGAAATACCATCCGGAGCTTCCCGAATTCGGCCGGTTGATAAAAGGACAGACCTTGACACAGATTTATGCCAACTATTTTGCCGGAATGGAAGAGGTGCAGCATGAAATTACAGAAGATTTGAACAAATTTGAAAAAAATATGTTATATAATTATATCCCGGGCGTAGAGGCTTTCCTGAAAGAATTGAGGGAAAACGGGGTAAAGATAGCTATAGTCACAAGTTCAAATGAGATGAAGATGAGCAACGTATATAAAGCACACCCGGAATTGAAGCAAAGTGTGGACCGTATCCTCACTGCTGAAATGTTTACTCATTCCAAGCCTGACCCCGAATGCTTTCTGTTAGGTGCGACAGTTTTTGACACCGTGCCGGAGAACTGTGTGGTTTTCGAGGACTCGTTTCATGGCCTTGAGGCGGGGAATCGTGCCGGAATGACTGTGATAGGACTGGCTACCACCAATTCTGAAGAGCAAATACGCGACAAGGCAAATGCTGTTATTCAGGACTTTAATGGATTCAGTTTCGAAAAAATGAAGAATATGATGAGGTAATGTCAACTAAAACATCTACCTTTGCAGCCGTTTTTTATAAATTAAAGTAAATATGGCAGGATATATTTCAGGTGATACACGCAAAGTAACTACCCACCGTTTGGTGGAAATGAAGCAGAGAGGCGAGAAAATTTCTATGCTTACCTCCTATGATTACACGACAGCGCAGATTGTAGATGGCGCAGGCATCGATGTTATATTGGTAGGCGACTCCGCTTCGAATGTCATGGCAGGAAATGTGACCACACTTCCTATCACCCTTGATCAGATGATTTATCATGGAAAGTCTGTGGTCCGTGGGGTGAAACGCGCGCTTGTTGTGGTGGATCTGCCTTTTGGCACTTACCAGACTTCCGAATACGAAGCGGTGACCAATGCGATCAAAGTAATGAAGATTACGCACGCCGATGCTTTGAAACTGGAAGGGGGCGTGGAGATCATTGATGCGGTAAAGAAAATCATTGCTGCCGGCATTCCCATCATGGGACATTTGGGGTTAATGCCGCAATCTATCAATAAATATGGAACCTATACTGTACGTGCCAAGGACGAGGAAGAGGCCGAGAAGTTGTTGAGCGATGCACATCTGCTGGAAGAGACAGGGTGTTTTGCGCTGGTACTTGAGAAAATCCCTGCGTCACTGGCAGAGCGTGTGGCTAGGGAACTGACTATTCCCGTTATCGGTATCGGAGCCGGTGGCGCGGTAGACGGGCAGGTGCTGGTAGTATCGGACATGCTGGGGATGACCAACGGTTTCAGTCCTCGTTTCCTCCGTCGTTATGCCGATCTGCATACAGTTATGACGGGAGCCATACAGCAGTATGTGGATGATGTGAAAAAAGGGGATTTCCCTAACGAAGACGAACAATATTAAAAGTTTTTGCTGATATGTATGATGACTTCTTCTTTCCGTATGAAAAGGCAAAACTGTGGACTGGGAATATGTTTTTGTTATCCCTTTCCAATTTTTTGCTTTATGCATCACTATACATGATGCTTCCTGTGCTGCCTTTATGGATGGTGCGGCACTGGTATTGCAGTTATGCGGAAGCAGGAGCAGCCATTGCTGTTTTCGGGCTGGCCATGTTCCTTCCGGGAACATTCAACAGCTACCTTATTGATACGTTCAAACGTAAAAGTGTGTGCTTTATAGCGATATTTCTGTTTGTGGCATCCAGTCTGCTATATCCGTACGTTGCGACCGTAGGGTTCGTAGCTTTGGTCAGGGCTGTCCAGGGAGGCTGTTCAGCGTCATTACCATGACTACGGGCAGTACACTGGTGATTGATGTCACTGCTTCCCGCCGCCGCACGGATGCCAATATCGCTTTTGCCTGGGCGGGTCGTTTTGGAATGGTGGTGGGTCTTGCCTTGGGGATCTATATTTATCCTTATTGGAATTTTCACCATATCATTTATACCAGTATGGCTCTAGGAGCGTTGGCGCTGGTGCTGATTCCGGCGGTGAAAGTTCCTTTCCGTGCTCCGCTCAGCACTTCATGGTTCTCGCTGGACCGTTTTTTGCTGCCGCGCACTTTGTGGCCGGGGATGAATATGATGATGGTGGCCATTATCTTTGGGATATTGGTGGCACATATTTACAATGAATTGTTTTTTGTTTGTATCCTGATAGGCTTTGTCCTGTCTTTGCTGCTTTTGCGTTACGTGCTTTCTCATGCTTCCGGTCGTTCGGAGGTAGAGCTGGGGCAGGCGGCAATGATAGGAGGATTGTTATTGCTCGCTTTTTCCAATAGCTTGATGAACAGTTATATAGCTGGTATTTTGTTGGGGATGGGAACCGGAACCACTGTGTCACGTTTCTTTATAAAAATGATCAGCCTGCCGAGGCATTGCGAGCGGGGAACGGGAAACAATACCTATCAGCTGATGTGGGAGGCAGGAGTACTGATTGGTTTCCTGTTTGAGAATATGTGGACTGAGGGTCATCCCGATACCATTTATTGGATATGTATCGGTATCTGTGTCGTTCTGCTGCTGATGTATGAGTCTTCACACATCCGTGGTATTACAGAAAGATGGAGGAAAAACAGTGAAATATGGCAACTTACATAAATTAATAATATAAAGAATATGGCAGACGACAAAAAGATTATCTTTTCGATGGTGGGCGTAAGCAAAGCCTTCCAGGCGAACAAACAGGTATTGAAGGACATCTACCTATCCTTTTTTTACGGTGCTAAGATCGGTATCATCGGTCTGAACGGTTCGGGTAAATCAACACTGATGAAAATCATTGCCGGACTGGAGAAAAGTTATCAGGGAGAAGTGGTGTTCTCGCCGGGCTACTCTGTAGGCTATCTGGCACAGGAACCGCATCTGGATGATGAAAAGACAGTGAAAGAGGTGGTGATGGAAGGAGTGCAGAGCATCGTGGACACACTGGCGGAATACGAAGAAATAAACAATAAGTTCGGGCTTCCCGAATACTATGAGGATTCTGAAAAGATGGATGCGCTCTTTGCCCGTCAGGCAGAGTTGCAGGACATCATTGACGCTACGGACGCATGGAATCTGGACAGCAAGCTGGAACGCGCCATGGATGCGTTGCGCTGTCCGCCCGAAGACCAGCCGGTGAAGAATCTCTCGGGAGGTGAGCGCCGCCGTGTGGCATTGTGCCGCCTGCTGTTGCAGAAGCCGGATATCCTGTTGCTGGACGAGCCTACCAACCATTTGGATGCGGAAAGTATCGACTGGCTGGAACAGCATTTGCAGCAATATGAAGGTACGGTGATTGCCGTAACCCACGACCGTTACTTCCTGGACCATGTAGCCGGATGGATTCTGGAACTGGACCGTGGCGAAGGAATTCCCTGGAAAGGAAATTACTCCAGCTGGCTGGAACAGAAGACCAAACGCATGGAGATGGAAGAGAAAGTGGCAAGCAAACGCCGCAAGACCTTGGAACGCGAGCTGGATTGGGTGCGCATGGCTCCCAAAGCCCGTCAGGCAAAAGGAAAGGCCCGTCTGAACTCTTACGACAAATTGTTGAATGAGGATGTGAAAGAAAAGGAAGAGAAACTGGAAATCTTCATCCCGAACGGTCCCCGTTTGGGAAACAAGGTGATCGAGGCCAAAGGAGTGGCGAAAGCTTATGGTGACAAGCTGTTGTTCGATAACCTGAATTTCATGCTGCCCCCTAACGGCATTGTCGGTGTAATCGGTCCTAACGGTGCCGGAAAGACTACCTTGTTCCGCTTGATTATGGGACTGGAAACCGTAGACAAAGGTACTTTCGAGGTAGGGGAGACCGTGAAACTGGCATACGTGGACCAGCAACATAAAGATATCGACCCTGCCAAGTCCGTTTATCAGGTGATCAGCGGTGGAAACGAACTGATCCGTCTGGGAAACAGGGATATCAACGCGCGTGCCTACCTCAGCCGTTTCAATTTTTCGGGAGCCGATCAGGAGAAACTTTGTGGAATGCTTTCGGGTGGTGAGCGCAACCGCCTGCATCTGGCTATGGCACTGAAGGAAGAAGGCAACGTGCTGCTGCTGGACGAGCTACCAATGATATTGACGTGAACACGCTGCGCGCGTTGGAAGAAGGTCTGGACGATTTTGCGGGCTGTGCGGTGGTGATCAGCCACGACCGTTGGTTCTTGGACCGTATCTGTACCCATATCCTGGCTTTCGAAGGAAACAGTGAGGTCTTTTTCTTTGAAGGATCCTATTCGGAATACGAAGAGAACAAGATGAAGCGTTTGGGTAATGAGGAGCCGAAACGGGTGCGCTACCGCAAGCTGATGGAAGACTGATGACGCCCTGTCTATAAAATCTTACCCAAGTGTACGAACAGTAACGTATTCTTGGGTAAGTTTGCATATACACACAACGGCTCGTCAGAAATGTATGGCAACGTCCTCAGTATAAAGACGTTTTTGAGGTTAAGAGCCTTTTTATTATACACCTATCTTATTATGCGCGCACCGCATGGAATTCCCGTCGGCCCGTGTCCCGGGGTCATCCGGCAGGATGAATGTGGTTCACCATAAAACTATAAATTCTCTTTCTATAGACCTGCCACTGTAAATTGTAACCGATTTGTAGTTTGTATATCGTTTCTATTAGCTATCTTTGCAACGTCTTTTAAGACATTAATTATAATATTAATTAATAAAAAGTTTATGGTAAAAAGAATGCGATCTTTTTTGCGGTGGTTATGTTGGTAATCGCTGCTACTGTTAACGCTCAGGTCACTACCTCGTCAATGAGTGGAAAGGTGGTCGATCAAAGCAATGAAGCCATTATCGGCGCGACGATTCAGGCTATTCATGAGCCGTCCGGCACCCATTATGGGGCCATTACCAATGTGGACGGCCGTTATTCCATCCAGGGCATGCGTGCCGGCGGCCCTTACAAAGTAGAAGTTTCTTATGTAGGTTATCAATCAGTGGTTTACAAGAGCATCAATCTCCAGTTGGGAGAGAATTACGTATTGGATGCGAACTTGAAGGAGTCTACCGAACTGCTGGATGAAGTAGTGATAACCGCTTCCAAGAGCAGCAATATGAAGTCTGACCGCGCCGGAGCGGTGACCAATGTCGATGCGGCCAGAATGTCGGAAGTGCCTACGGTGAGCCGCAGCATGAACGATATCATGCGCCTGACCCCTCAGGGAGCCAATATCGGTAGCGGTTTCTCAGTGGGTGGAGGTAACTACCGCCAGTCTTATGTCACTGTGGACGGAGCCGCTTTCAATAATGCCTTCGGTATCGGCTCGAACTTGCCGGCAGGCGGTTCGCCTATCTCTCTGGATGCATTGGAACAGATTTCCGTTTCCACCACTCCCTTTGATGTCCGTCAGAGCGGGTTTACAGGAGGTGCCATCAACGCCGTGACAAAGAGTGGTACGAATGAGTTCAAAGGTACAGCCTATATGTATACTTCCAATACCCACCTTACCGGTAATAAGGTAGAGGACTATGAGCTGACCCGCAACCGTGACCACAGTACCACCTACGGAGCTTCTTTGGGAGGTGCGATCATTAAAAACAAGTTATTCTTCTTCGTGAACGGCGAATATCAGGATAATGTGCAGGCAGGTCCGTCGGGCATAGCGCGTAGCGGCGCCAATGACGAATGGAGCACCAACGGCATCGTGCACCGTCCGTTCGAGAACACCACAACGGTAGGCGGCCGTACCTTTGTGGGGATGAACAACATCAGCCAATACCTGTCGGAAAAATACAACTATAATCCGGGACGTTATCAAGGATACTCTTTGGAAACCCCTTCTTACAAGATCATGGGCCGTCTGGACTGGAACATCAACAACAACAATAAGATTAATTTCCGTTTCACCCATACCCATTCCAAGTATTCCTCTAACCCTTCCTCTTCCACCACTCCGTTTAAGGATTCAATCATCTATCCGGGTGGAGTAGACGGCAGTGCGGGCAAGAGCAGTTCGGGCCGTACAGCAAACACCGGTCTGTACTTTGAAAGCTCACGCTATATGCAGGAACAGAACTTCACCTCCATCGCTTCCGAATGGAATTCAAAATGGGGGCTATCAATAACGCCCTGCGTTTCACTTATTCTTATCAGAACGAACCGCGTACATACGAAGGGGGGACATTCCCTACGGTGGACATCCTTGATCAAGCTCGCTGTACGCCTCATTCGGTCCGGACCCCTTTACAGAAGGGAACTTGCGCCAGGTGAAGACCTTTGTCATTACCGATGAATTCAATTTCTCCAGCGGTATCCATAACTTTATGGGCGGTATCCAGTTTGAGTCCAATAAGGCAGTGAACGGATTCATGCAGGCGGGTAGCGGTTATTATGTCTATTCCTCTTGGGATGATTTTGTGAACAACAGAGCTCCGGCTGCTTTCGGTGTCACTTATTCCAACACCGGGGACGGTTCCCAGTTCCTGGCGAACATGAAGTACCAGCAGCTTTCTTTCTATCTGCAGGACCAGATGAATATCACAGACAACTTCAGACTGACTGCCGGGGTGCGTTTCGAACTGCCCATTTATCCGGAGCTGAAGAACAACTATAACAAGAATTTCGCACAGATTGACTTTGACGGATATCATTACGCCACAGACCAGTTGCCTTCATCCTACCAGCTGACCGCCTCCCCCCGTATCGGCTTCAACTGGGACCTTACAGGCGAGCGTAAGTATGTATTGCGCGGCGGTAGCGGTTACTTCATCGGCCGTCTGCCGTTCGTATGGCTGGTTTCGGCAGTAGGTAATGCCAATTGCGGACAAAGCACCTATTATTATAACGAGCAGAAGGACGCTAAGTACGGACAACCGAGTTTCCACACCAGCGTGGCTGATATGTTGAAAGATCCTAACTTGAACCTTCCGGCGGCTACCGATCCTGCCGCACCTTCCGGAGCCACCATCATTGACCGCGACTTGAAGATGAATGCCACCTGGAAGTCATCATTGGCTTTTGATGCAAAACTTCCCGGAGACATTGACTTTACGTTGGAAGGTATTTTCAGTAAAGAGTTCAATCCGGCTACAGTGACCAATTTGGGACGTAAGTTTAAAGGAGAGCAGGAGATAGCTCCGGGTGATGTCCGCAGAATGTTTGAGTACTCCAATGCGAACAAGACGGATGCTTATTATATCACCAATGCGGGAAACAGCGCTTATTATTACTCACTCACCGCCTCACTGGCCAAGACATTTGATTTCGGCCTGCATCTTTCCGCTTCCTACACCCGTTCTTATGCCAAGTCGTATGGCGACGCATCGGCGACCAGGTGAACTCGGCTTATTACAACAACCGTTACTCTGTCAACGGAAATAATGACACGGAGACCGGCTATGGTACGTATGTATCGCCCAACCGTGTGCTGCTTCCGCCGCTTACCGTATTAAATACGCCAAGAATTTCGCTTCCTCCTTGTCTTTGATTTATGAGGGTATGAACATGGGCTATGCCGGAGGATATTCCGCCGCCCGTTATTCCTATACATTCACCGGAAATATTGTAGGCGATTACGGCTCAAACAACTTGCTGTACATTCCGGCATCCCGCGAGGCGCTGGATAAGTGGAACTTTGCCGATTATACTGACAGCAAGACGGGTGAGGTGACTTATTCTGCCAAGGAGCAGCGCGATGATTTCTGGGCTTACATTAATGAGGACAGTTATCTGAAAGGCCGTAAAGGCAAGTATGCCGAACGCGGAGGAGCCATCATGCCCTGGCATCATCAGCTGGATTTGAAGTTCAATCAGGATTTCTTCCTCAATGTAGGGGGCAAGCGCAATACCTTGCAGTTCGGAGTGGATATCAAGAACTTCCTGAACTTGCTGAACAGCGACTGGGGAATTTATAAGACGGTGAACAATACTTCCTTGTTGAGCTATAAGGGCGGCGCTTACCAGTTCCAGAAGAACGGAGGAAAGAAACTGACTGATACGTATTCCAATCTGAACAGTTTCAATTCTACGTATTCCATACAGTTCAGTGTCCGTTATATCTTTAACTAAATGAAATAGCCTGTATCAGACAATACAGGAACAGGATAGAGAGGCGTACCCATGAAGGTGCGCCTCTTTTTGTATGCACATTCTTTCGTTTTCTTTTTGCTCTGTCATTTTGAAAGTGAGAGAGCCTGAATGAAAGTGACCTGTCGTTTTGTCGTAGGGGCGGGCCGGATTTGTCCGGATCAGTGGATACGGCTTTGGGAATAAGGTATGCTGAAAATAGTTCCGGCGGTTTCCATTTGCCCTTCTTTCTACAGTAATATGTGGCAGTTGCTCTGGAATTTCCGGACAGTTTTCCCCTCTTTTGAGGCGGCTTTTTGTTCTTTTCTTAACATAATTGTCATATTCCGCCTAAAAAGTACCCTTTTCGTTTAAATAATCTAATATAAATTCAATTTATATGAATTAAATTTTTATCTTTGTCTTTCCTATTGGGAATGAAATACTAACTAATTAATTTAAATCAAAGACAAAATTATGAGAAATCATCTAAAGCATTTCTTCCTGTTGGCAGTTCTGACAATCTGTTTCACTGCTACGGCTGTTGCGCAAGGAACAGTAAAAGGTAAAGTAGTAGATGCCGAGAACAATGAGCCATTGATTGGTGCCACTGTATCGGTCAGCGGTACGACACTGGGTACTGTAACGGATATTGACGGTAACTTTGTGTTGAAACTTACCTCTTCTAAGGCTACTCTTGAGTTTAAATACTTGGGGTATCAGGACAAAACAATGAAGGTTACTCAAAAGGGCAATGTTGATTTGGGAACTATTGCTTTATCACTGGATGCAAAGACTTTAGGGGATGTTGTGATAACTTCTTCTATTGCTGTAGCCCGTAAGACTCCGGTGGCTGTAACAACTTTGGCTCCGGAATTTATAGAAGAAAAATTAGGTACACAGGAATTCCCTGAGATATTAAAATCAACTCCGGGTGTATATGCTACCAAGCAAGGTGGTGCATACGGTGATTCAAAAATCAACATGCGTGGTTTCAAGAGCGAAAATATCGCTGTTATGGTAAACGGTATTCCAATGAATGATATGGAATGGGGAGGCTTGTACTGGAGTAACTGGGCAGGACTGTCGGATGTGACACGTAGCATGCAGACTCAGCGAGGTTTGGGCGCTTCGAAGGTGTCTGCTCCTTCGGTAGGTGGCTCTATCAATATTGTTACCCGTACCATTGATCAGAAAAAAGGTGGTTCTATCTCTTATGCAATGGGGAATGACGGCTATAACAAGCTTCTGTTCCATGTTTCTACAGGTATGTCCAAAGATGGATGGGCATTGACTTTACTTGGTGGAAAGACTTGGGGAGACGGATATATACAAGGGACCGAATTCTCTGCTTATAATTATTTTGTAAACATAGCCAAACGTATCAATGATGCACACCAGATTTCATTTACTGCATTCGGATCACCCCAATGGCATAACCAGCGCAGTAATAAAGACGGTTTAAGCATCAAAGGATGGCAGGCAGTGAAAAATTATATGGGTGACAAGAGTCCGTATCGCTATAATCCTACTTATGGATTCGGCCCTAACGGTGAGCGTATGTCTGCTTCGCACAATGAATATCACAAGCCGCAGCTTTCATTGAACCATCAATGGCAAATTAATGAAAAATCATCATTGAGCACAGCGGCATATGTTTCCATTGGCCGCGGATATGGTAATGCGGGACAAGGATATAAGAAAGATGCCAATGGTACTACTTATCGTAATATGTGGTATGGCTCTTATAAAGGAAACTTGAATACTTATTTCCGAAATTCAGACGGTACATTTGCTTATGACCAGATTTATGATATGAATGAAGCCAGTGATAACGGTTCTATGATGGCTATGTCAAAAAGTATCAACGAACACAACTGGTATGGCTTGTTGTCTACATATACGACAAAATTTGGTGATTACATTGATTTTTACGGAGGTATAGATTTCCGTTATTATAAAGGTACGCATACTAATGAATTGAGTGATTTGTATGGCGGCAAATATTTCTTGGATGAAAGCGAGAGAAGGTGAAAGCGGTGAACAATGCCTTGGCAGGAACTCCGGAATATGTGAAGAAAAAATTACAGGTGGGAGATGTGGTATATCGTGATTATGATGGCTATGCTATGTCAGAAGGAGTATTTGCACAAGCTGAGTACAATAAAGATAAATTGAGTGCGTTTCTTGCAGGTTCAATTTCCAATACCGGATATTGGAGATATGACCGCTTTTATTATGACAAGCAGCATGCCGAATCGGAAACGGTGAATTTTATAGCTATACAGTGAAAGGTGGTGCCAACTATAATCTGAACGAATATCATAATGTATTTGCAAATGTAGGTTACATCAGTCGTGCTCCTTTCTTCTCAGGTGGCGCTTTCTTACAGAGTGCAACTAGTAATGCTACTAATCCGGATGCTGTAAACGAAAAGATTTTTTCTTTTGAATTAGGCTATGGATTCCGTTCTCCTTATTTCACTGCTAATCTGAATGTATATCATACCCAGTGGTTTGACAAGACCAATGCCGCATCTGTGAATATTGAAGATGAGAAAGGCAATCAGGTGATCGTGCCACTATCAATATGCAGGGGGTCGATGCCACTCACCAAGGAATTGAACTGGACTTTGTGGCAAGACTTTCAGATGGTTGGATATTAACGGTATGTTCTCTATTGGAAATTGGCGCTGGAGCAGCACGCCGAAAGGATATTTTTACAATTCATTGGGACAGCCTTTGGCTTATGAAAATGGAAAATTTGTAGAGGCTACTGGTATTATGGCTCCTGACCATGCTTCTGTTGCATTGGATTTGGATGGTGTCAGAGTAGGAGGCTCCGCGCAAACCACAGCCTCACTGGGTGCTACGGCAAAGATATCAAAGGCATTACGCGTAGGTTTCGATTGTGTGTTCTATGGACGTAATTATTCTGACTGGGCTATTGAATCTTCTGATTTGACATATAATATCAACAAGACGTTGGTGTATGATTCCCCATGGCGTATTCCTTCAGCGTATGTATGTGATTTAAATGCAAGTTATAGATTTAAGATAGGTGGGGTAAACGCTATTCTTTCAGGAGTTGTGAACAATTTGTTCGATCAGGAATATATTTCTGATGCTACAGATGGTTCAAATCATGACTGGCAAACTGCTTATGGCATCTTCTATGGATTCGGTCGTACATACAACTTGAAATTGAAACTTAATTTTTAAACTCAAAGCCTAAAGAATTTTAGAATATGAAGAAAAATATATGGATGGTGCTGGCAGCCGCTTCGTTAATGACTGCTTGTGATTATAATGAAAAATATTTTGAAGGTTTTGATGAAACAGACCAAAGTAATGTCCAGAAATATACTGTAGAATATACAGAGAAAACTTTCAAAGAAACAGAAAGTGCCAAGGATGTTATTATTCCATGGCTCACCCAGAAATATTATACCTGTGACAATGGTTCGTTTGCTTCTGTAAGTTATATGCAGGAAACCACTGAAATCAAAGAAGTGCCGGTATTGGAGCAAGATTTTGAACGTAATGTCGTAGATAAGGAAGCTACGGATGTGGCTGGATGGTTGAATTATTCTGTAAAAGGAACAGCACCTTGGTATGATAAGGCATATAGTAATAATGTTTATACGGAATGTTCCGCATATAAGGCAGATGGTGAAGTACAGTCATGGATTATCTCACCGAAATTCAAGGCAGAAGTGGGAGATGTATTCTCTTTTGACGTCTGTATCGGAAATTATAAGGGGGATGCTTTAAAGGTGTATGTGTCCTCTACTTTTCAAGGTAATTCGGGCAGTATTACCAATAAGTATACGGAATGGGAAGATGTAACAGATAATTTCTCTATTCCTCAGGAACCGGTTAAAGGCTATGGCTCTATGGCGAGGGCAGGAAGTATGAAACTGGATGAATTTGCCGGTAAGAATATTTATATTGCTTTCGTTTATGAAGGGGCTCCTGATGGGGTGACTACCAGTGTGCAGATTGACAATGTGCTGGTAATGAGAAATGAATCGGAAACCATCGTAAACAAAGAAGTGGATGAATACGATTATAAAGAGAATGAATGGGTATTTAAACGTACTGTTCCTTCTGGATTGTTGTTTGAAACCATCACCATGCAGAAAGAAGATTTTCAGCTTGTGGTTGATTATGTGGCGGCAAATTTTGATGAAGGTTATCTGGATACTCAGAAAGTGGGTCAGGGAGAATATTATTATGGCGCAAGTTCTGCTTATGGCAACTGGAATGCAAAAGGATATACGCGTAAAAAGTATTATGATGTAACCGGAGCAATGGCCAATTTGACTACGGATGAAGAGATGGATGCTTATTGTATAGAACAGGTAAAATTGGGACTTGTGAAGTTTATCGAATTAGTTCATCCGGAACCAGTCTTTGTGGACGGACAGGTGACTAATTATAAAGTTATTTCTTCGATTTATACTAGTACGGGTACCGCTTCTTATGTGGCAAAGATTGTTTGGAGCGAAGAGGAAAGTCGTTTCGTTCTAGAATCATTGGATGAGGCTGAATAAATTATTTTCTTAATAATGAGCAAAAGGGAGTTTAGCTGTAAAAGTATGAACTCCCTTTTCTTTTTCTTATTTGAATGATAAGGTATGAAAAAAAGTGAAGTATGTTTTCTCTTCCTTTTGTCCCTTTTTTGTTTTGCTTGTAGCGATTCTGCGGATAAGGAAGAAATGGAATTTCCGGAAAAGGATAATTTGAAGGTAACTTTTCCTTCGGATTTTTCTCCTGAATGGGCTGCGTCTGTAGCTGGTAAAGAAGTAACAATTGTCAATCCGCTTTTTGTCACTCAGACGTATAGCGGCTCGAAACCTCAAGGAACTATTGTTGTCTCTTCCAAGGTGAAACGTGCATTTGCGGATGTAACCTCCCGTCGGTTGTTGAATATTCCAAATGGGTAGAAAAGCAGGAGGTTGATAAATTGCTGATTACATCAGAGTTCCCTTTGATTGACCCGTGTAACACACTTCGTATAGGAAGTGAGATGGCTGGGGTTAAAGGTAAAGTGACTTATAGTACTTCCGGTTATCATTTTACATTAACGGAAAAGCCGTCAGTTTCTTATAATGCTCGGTCTGTCGCTCCTACTGTAAATGATTATAATTTGAAAGTGATGAGTTTCAATGCGGAAAATTTTTATATGTATGGTAATACGGGAAATGCAGAAACCTTGCGTCAGCATGCTAAAATCTTAGCTGCATTGAAAGAGGCGAAAGCGGATATTTATGCTATTTGTGAAGTAGAACAGGGAGATTTTACTGTGGATTATCTTTGTAGGTCTTTGAACAATGCGTTAGGGGAAGAACGGTATGCTTGGTTGAATACTCCCGGACAAAAATCATCAAAGGTACAAACAAATGTTTTTATTTATGATAAAGTGAAAGTTTTGCCTTATAAGGAGTTTAAAAGCTATAATTTTGATAATCTGAAGATGCGGTACATAGTTCAATGTTTTGAACTGAAGGATGATAAAGCGAAAGTGATTTTAGCTATGAATCATTTTAAAGCTAAAACTAGTGGTATAGATAAGAATGACGGTCAGGGAGGTTCTGCCGACCGTAGGGTTATGGAAGCGCGTGAGTGTTTGAAAGTATATAATGAGCTTGTTGCTTATTATGAAGATACGGATGTGCTGGTTTTGGGTGATTTGAACAGCTACGGTATGGAGGATGCCATTAAGGTGTTTACGGATGCTGGGTATATAAATTTGCTAAAGAAATATTCACCTGCGGCTTGGAGTTATTGTTATCGTGGGGAGGTTGGCTATTTGGATCATTCTTTAAGTTCTCCTACGCTGACTTCACAAATAGTTGGTGCTGCTCCTTGGGATATCAATGCCAGTGAGCCTGCTTATTGGGGATTTAAATATACATCTTATTATAGAGAAGATCTTTATCGTAGTTCTGATCATAATCCGTTATAACATGGGTTAATTTGGAATAATTTCTTGGGAGAAAAGAAGCAAGCACCATAGGCCGATAGTTTTTTCTTTTTGGAGATATGAATTTATCGGCTTTTCATCCTTTTAGGGAAGATGGAGATATTCTTTTCATGAAGAGATAAGGATAGAATGTGTTGTCATTGTACATGAATTGTAAGTACAATTGGAACATTAACAATTTATTAGCAGATAACTTTCTTAAAATCCGCTTTTTTTCGTTCCTTTGTATTGAACTGCTTTCAACAGAATTAAAATAACTTTAAATATCAAACGCTTATGTGTAGTGAAGGATTGCGTGAAAGATATGTAAATCCCTATACGAACTTTGCATTCAAATTATTGTTTGGAACCGACTTGAACAAAGAGATTCTTATTGGCTTCTTGAATGCCTTGTTCGATGGCAAGCAGGTCATTGAGGATGTCACCTACTTGAATACAGAGCATCTGGCAGCAAAGAGATTGACCGCCGGGCTGTCTTTGATGTCTATTGTGAAAATGAAAAAGGAGAAAAGATTCTGATAGAAATGCAGAGAGGGGAGCAACAGTTTTTCAAGGACCGGAGTATTTATTATGCTACCTATCCTATCAGGGAACAGGCTATTAAAGGGGAAATCTGGGACTATGAACTGAAAGCAGTGTATGTGATCGGTATCTTGAATTTTGCCTTGGATGATGTTTCGTCTTCCGGCTTCCGCCATGAAGTGAAGCTGATGGATACAACTACTCATGAAGTGTTTTTTGACAAACTGACTTTTGTGTATCTGGAAATGCCTAAATTCCATAAAACCGAGCAGGAGTTGGATACGTTGTTTGATAAATGGATGTTTGTGCTCAAGAATCTGGCCCGTTTGATGGAACGTCCCACTGCCCTTCAGGAACGTGTGTTCAACCGGCTGTTTGAGGCTGCCGAAATTGCTCAGTTCTCAAAAGAGAACCTTTATGCCTATGAGGAGAGTTTGAAAGTATATAGAGATTGGAACAATGTGATTAATATAGCTATTCAGAAAGGCATTGCAGAAGGTGAATGGATGAAAGCCAAAGCTATTGCAGGAAATTTGAAGAATGCCGGGCTTTCCATAGCTGAAATCGCAAAAGTTACCGGACTTTCGGAAGATGAGATAAACTCCCTTTGATTCCTCGGATAAGAGCATAAAAAGGGATATTCAGTAAATGTCTCTAAAAAATAAGATGCATATGAAGATGATAGGGCATGACCATTTCATATGCCATTCTTATTGTCATTTTCCGTGCTTTCTCACATACTTCTATCCGACAGGACATGACGTTCCGGAAGAAGTCTGATGACCTCTTCTGATT